>Ga0265297_10000830_pt1 | contig 83617 bp, 107 predicted proteins | sample Munlanlwell13791_FD_192502 | JGI IMG/M metagenome (GOLD analysis project Ga0265297, IMG submission 192502) | Leachate microbial communities from a municipal landfill in Southern Ontario, Canada - Leachate well 137-91 | ecosystem: Engineered > Solid waste > Landfill > Unclassified | place...
AATCGTGGATTAGTTCCGAGTTTCGATGGCAAGACTTGGAGATTGCATGGCAAAGATGGGATGATTATTTGGGAAGGGTGTTGTATAGAAATAGTTTAAAATAACTAATTTAAAATAAAAGGAATGATTACTCATTCCTTTTTTCATTTCTATGCAATCTTCATTAATTTTCTGATTTCAAATTATTTATATATATAAAATCTTTTTCTAGAAATAAAAATACAAGGAGTAATCCAAACAGTATGGATACAAAAAAAGACATAGTATTTGATAATAAAACAGTTTCCGATTTGTTTAAAATAGTTTTTGACAATGTTGGATCTGATGCAAGTAGAATAGACAAAATCATCAATGAAATCAAAGTTAATTTAAATACTGATAGTGGTAATCCCGGAGGAGATACGCTATTTGTTGCTCCAATTATTAAAGACTTGTTAGATGTCGGAGTAAAAAACAGAGAGTTATTAATAAAATTACTAACAGTAATACAAAGGTTTAGTGCACCAGTTGCAGTAATACAAGAATCGATATTAACAGATGATGATAAAGAACAAATTAGGCAATCAATAAGCCAAGATACTAAAAAGAAAGCAAAGGAAATTGATATACTATCAGAAGAGCTACATAAAAAACTAATGGATTTAGAACAAGATGCATCTGCAGAGTTAAATAATGCTTAATGAAATTGAACAAAAAGATTTAGAGAATAGGCTTCTAACTCTTCATGAAGAGTATGGCAAAAAAATAGATGAATTTGAAAGATTACACTGGACTATTTATCACATACGACAAGAAATAAATGTAATAATGGAAAAACTAGGTATGAATAAAAATGAGAATACAGGGCAATAAAATATTATCAAATAGAGGATTGTTTGTAGATCCTGTTGAATATTTCAATACAATTAATTCTAGTGCATTGAGTGAAGATATATTTTTGTATCTAGGTGAAGTGATCGGATATCCAAAGGAATCTGAAATTTCAACCCCAGGAGCAATTTTATTTACTGTACCCGGAATCCAATCTTTTTCCTCTGTTTCTGAAATAGAAGCATTAGCATATGTAGCATTGCCCGCAAACCCAAATTCATATACTAAACCAGTACCGGGCCAAATTATTTATATAGTTGAAATGCAAGATAATTATACATATCTAGGCTCGTTTCAATCTGGTATAAATGAAAATGGTACTTTTTTATTGGAATTGGTTAATCCTAATACCTTTGGACTAAATACTAAAAGTAATGTAACAGAATATAAGAATATAGAATCTGGAACTAGTTCTCCTAATAGTAAAAACAAAGTATCGAATTATGATACATTGGGATTCAAAATTAAAGATACTGTTATTCCTGCTATTAAAGAAAAATCAGGGGAATCTCATCTAAAAGGTATGGTAAACAATAATATTGTTCTATCATATAATGATAAAGGGGATCCGAATATAATACTGGTTATTAATAGAAAGGATAAAAATTATAATCAAAATTCAGATGGAATTTTTATTTTTGGAAATGATGATGTAGATAAAGGAATGAATATCCCATCTGAAATAAAAGACAATTTTCCAACAGATGAAAAGACTGGTTCTGTTATAGTATTAAATTCTAATAAATTCAGAATTAATAGTAAAAATGGTTCTGTGTATATTTCATCTGCAAAAAATATATCATTATCTAGTAACAATGATTTTACAGTTGATGCTAAGAAAAAAACCAATATTAATTCTAGTGAAATTATACTAGGTAACGGCGCAACAGAATTAATTGTTCTTGGAAATAAATTAAAGTCATTATTATCAAGTCTAATTGATGAAATAATGAAATTAACAGTGGGCACTGCAAATGGTCCTAGTAGCCCGCCGATTAATATATCATCATTTGCAAAGATTAAAACACAATTAGAAGGTATATTGTCAAAACAAAACAAAACTTTGTAGGAGTTAGTATGAAGTATAATGAGTTATTAAATATGATTAAAAAAGATATGGAATCGTATGTTAGAAAAATTGTTAAAGAAGAAGTGCTATTTGCATTACGGGTAAAATCCGGAGTTAATGAAATTGTTATTCCAAAAAATATTGTTAAACAAGAATTTAAAAATGCTACTGGGACAACAATACCAGATATTAGAAGTAAATACAAGCAAATTATGGAATCTCAAGAAAATACATTGCCTAAGGAAAATAATGCACCATTACTTTCAGAGCAATATGTAGACGATGAGCAGATAGTATTAACAGGCCATGAGCATGTAGCAACTACACCTGAGGCAGTAAGGGAAGCAATTAGAATACAAACAAAGGATTATTCCGAAGTTTTAAAACGGGCAAGATAAAATTATGCTAAATAAAATTCTATTACAAAACAAACTGCTAAAGTTTTTTAGTGATAATAAAAAAAGTGCTAAAGATGCTGCGGAACAATTATCTACAATTATTGATGATTATATAAAAAGTGCAACCGTAACTGTTAATGGAAATGGTGTTACTCCGCCGGGTGGGGTTGTTACAGTAGGAAGCCCGGCTACTCAAGTAAATTCTATACCAGTTATGTCAACAGTAACAGGAAATGGAAAAATAACATAATGCCAACCAAATATAATTATACAGGATCAAATGATGATACTGCAGTATCTAAGATAAACTTTAATGAAAGGGGCATTGGATTTTTTTACCCATTTGGTTCAAATAATAAAGCATATGATGTAACCCGTACAACTATCGATAAGGTAACATCAAATATAAGATTGTTATTGCAAACTGAAAAAGGAGAAAGAGTAAATTCTCCGGAGTTTGGGGTGTCATTAAGGAAATATATGTTTGAGCAACAATTTAATGATGCTAAACAAATGATAGAAGGCCAACTAAAAAATGACATATATAAATGAATACCAGAAGTGAATATTGATGAATTAACAATAAATTTTGATAATAACACAGTGCAAATATTTATGTTATTTTCATTAAAAGAGGACGCTGATATCAATCAAAAAATGAGTGTAATAATTAAATAAGTAAGAGAACAGTAATGGCAGATATAGTCAAAAAAAATATAAGTTATCTGGGTAGAGATTTTTCCGAATTAAAAAGTAATTTGCAAATATTTGCAAAAACATATTTTCAGGATACATACCAAGACTTTAATGAAGCTGATGCTGGAACAATGTTATTAGAGTTGGCTGCTTATGTTGGTGATGTTCTTGGATTTCATATGGATAGTCAATTTAAAGGATTATATGCAGACTCAATTACTCAACGAAAACATGCCATAAATTATGCTAACATGTTTGGTTATAAAGTAAAACCAACTATAGCATCTACTACTAAATTAGATGTATATATAGTTGTACCAGCAACTGGTTCCGCAGATAATAAAGTTCCGGATTATAAATACTGCCCAATTCTTAAAGCTGGAGCAACAGCAGTTGCAGATACAAGCCCTAGAATAAATTTTGAAACATTGACAGATATAAATTTTCTTGTTAATACTTCACAAAGTCTAGATGACGACGGAAGAGATGAAACAATATATGAAGTGGATGAATCTGGAATTGCTACCAAATTTTTACTACGAAAAAGAGTTGATATAATAGGCAGCGAAACAAGAACGTTTAATCAAACAATAACATCTCCAGAAAAGTATTTAAAAATTCAATTACCATCAAATGATATAACAGAAATAATATCAGTTTTAGATTCTGATGGAAATAATTGATATGAAGTGGAATGTTTGGCCCAAGATACTATTTTTATTGAACAGCAAAATATAGATGAAAATGATACAATATTTTCATCTGATAGTGGGTCTGTGCCATATTTACTAAAACTAAAAAAGGTTCCAAAAAGATTTGAAGTAAAAGTCGATGAAAATAATTTAACATATTTACTATTTGGTTCTGGAATTATAAATTCCAATGATGAAGAAATAATACCGAATCCTAGATTGGTTGGATCCCCGACTCCAATTGGCGGAAACTATTATGATTATACAGTAGACCCAGAGAATTTCTTAAAAACAAAATCTTTTGGAGAAGCCCCCGCTAATACAACTTTGACTATAACATATAGAGCTGGTGGGGGAATACAATCAAACGTTCAAGCTGGTTCAATCAATTCTATAGAGAATGTAGATTTAGAATTTCCTGTTAGTACCTCATTATTAAATCAAAAAGATATTAGTGATATAATAGCATCAGTTGGGTGTATAAATAATAGTAATGCTACAGGCGGCCGGGGAGAAGAAAGTGTTGATTCAATAAAATATAATGCAATTGCGAATTATAAGTCTCAGAAAAGGTGTGTTACAAAAGAAGATTATATTGTAAGAGCATATTCATTACCAGCTAAATTCGGTAGTATAGCTAAAATATATGTAGAAAAAGATGATTTGACAAAAGAAATACAACAAAGTCCAAATAGTAATCCATTTGCAATTAATATGTATTTATTGGCATATAATTCTGATAATAATTTAGTCAATGCTTCTACTGCAGTTAAAAACAACCTCAAAACATATATAAACCAATACAGGATGCTTACGGATAATATTAATATCATAGATGGTACAATTATTAATATCGGAATAATGTTTGAAATTATTGTATATAATAGTGAAAATAAGAATGAAGTATTATTAAGATGTATAGATGCAATTACTAATTATTTTGATATAAGTAATTGAAGTTTTAATCAACCTATAGTATATGCTGAATTATATAGATTAATTATGAATGTCAAAGGAGTTCAGGCAATTCCTATTGATTATAATATTTCCGATGGTAAAAGAGCTGGATTAAATATTATATGTAAGAGCGGAGGATTATATTCAAATACCTATGTTGATTTAGAGGGGCTAACAATTAATGGTATAATATATCCACCGAGAACTATATCAATATTTGAACTAAAAACACCACAAATAGATATTGAAGGTCGAGCAATCAGTGGATAAAGAATAGGGTAAAATAAATTATGTATTATAGATTTAAATTAGAAAAAGATACTTTTATAACTAGCCAAAGTGAAGAAGGAAATTTTGGACGAGATCCAATATTAGAAGTTGGAAAAATTGTTGATAATAGTGTAATATATCCAATTAGAAGTCTTATTAAATTTAATGTTGATGATATTAATAATAAAATTAGTACCAATAAAATAAATAGTTCATCAGTATTTGAACTGAGTATGTATGAATGTTTAAATGAAAATATATACTATGATAATTTTTGAATTGATGCATTATTAATATCTAGATCATGAACAGAAGGAACGGGATCATTAGCAGAAAAATCAACTGGTAGTGCATGTAATTGAATAAGTGCATCAAATGATGATTGCTGATCATTGCCTGGCGGTGACTATTTAACTGTTGCTTCCGCATCGCAATATTATGCTACATCATCTGGTGATATAACTATGGATATTACTGAGTTAGTTGGGTATTTAACTGCAAGTGTTTATCCAAATTGTGGGCTAATAATAAAACTAAGAGATGAAATAGGAGATCAATTCTTAACCTCAGGATCTCAGTATTTTATTGTTGATGGAAATGATGTATTTTATTTGACTGAGCGTAGTGCTCCAAATGAAAATTTTAATAGAAAAATGTTTTATGGCAAAGATACTCATACAATATATTATCCAACCATTGTTGCAAAATGAAATGATACATTAACAACTGCATCAATTAGTGCATCTAGTACATGGCAAGACTATTGCGTATCTTTACGGGAACCAAAGGAAGAATATATTAGTAGTGAAAGAATAAGGTTTGAATTATTTGGTAGATTAAAATATCCTGTAATGACATATTCAACTAGATCATTAGAAAATCTATCTAGTACTGTATTGACAGATTTAACATATGAAGTAAAAGACGTCTCAGATTATGGTAGAGCAATATTACCATATAGTGTGTATACTAGTTGTAGTTATGATGCTAGCAAGAATTATTTCAATATTGATATGTCTGCATTGCCTGTTAATAGAACATATGAACTTAGTGTAAAACACGAATTCTTAGGGACAACTAAGATATATAAACTACATAAATTTAGAATAGTATAACAATGGAAATTATTAATAAAAAAAATACTAAATCTGATTCAATACTAATGCCATTTAGTGCTCCGAATTATTCTGAATTAAATAATGAAATAAATCAAAAATATGATGTAGCAATCACAGAATTGATATCAGAAGATGCAAACATTTCTGATGATGCGGTACAAAATAATAATGATAAAATAGTAATATTCTTATCAGATTATGATTCAATCAAATTGATAATGAGTACAGATCAATTATATAATTTCTATAAAACCGTTGAAAAAGATATTCCAGATTTATACTTTATTGAATCTGGTTCTTTATCATATCTTCAATTTGAAAATTCTCATGCGTTATTAATTACTAATAATGAACATGAAATAGCGAGTGATCTAAAATATCCCAATTTAAATGAATTATCATTTAATTCTGGCAGAACAATTAGATTAAGTATTATACCAAAAACAAAAAATTATAAGGATAAATATATATTTCGACAGATTATAGAAGTATCTAGAATATAATAAATGACAATGAACTATATTATAAAGGATAAATAAATGGAAAAAATAATTGATCCCATCCCAGATCCCATCCCAGATCCCATCCCAGATCCCATCCCAGATCCAAAGCAATTAATATTTTATAAACCAATCATTAGTGAAATTATTCCTACTAGTAGAAGTTTTATCAAATTTAAATTAAATTGATCAGAATATCAACCAGGAGTACTTCTCGCATATGTTTTATCAATAAAATTATTACTTTTTGTATATAATATAGACGGGAGTATTATGGTTACAAAGGAATTAGATGCGAGATCTTTTTATGAAAATAATAGTTGGCCTGATAGTGTTGATATTGATTTAGGAATAAATTTAGTTGATAATACGCAAATAATATGTGATTGCAAATTATACTTAGATATATATGATAGGGCTACAGAACAAACACAACAAAGTACTGATAGTAACCCGGTAATATTTAATTTTATTTTTTCTGATACTACAGAAGAAGATATTTCACCAGAATTGCCCCCAGATGGAATAACAGTATATAATTCCAAAGTCGGGTTTGAATTATTAGTTGACAAAGATGGGTATTTAAATTTAACCTATAAATATTTTCTGACTAAAGAAAACGGAGACATTGATTTTTCTAATATTCAAACTATTTCTGTAAAGTCTAAATTTCCAATAGAGATAAACGATGAGAATAACATACTCTTTGGAATTGATGATAATAGTAACAAACTATTTTTAAGAATATCTAATACAGCATATCCATTAAATAATATTGATATTTCATTTAGTGATGATGTATTGCAGTCAAACGGTGTAAGTTTTGCAACGTTAGCTGAATATATTAGAAATTCAAATACTGCATTTTTTAATACTAGCTTTATAGTGGATAATTTTTATAACAAAATTCCGCAACCATTAATTGGTGGAATAAGCAACAGAGATAGTAGAAGTATGATAAATAAATCTACAATCAATCTGGAATATAGTAATATTAATTTAGCAAACTTATATAGTAGTAGCTATATAGACAACGGATTAAACGACTTTAATTTAACTAAATTTAGATATTACAATAAATATCTTAGTTATAATGATACAATTACAGACTTATCAGAAGATGATATATTTAATTCAGAATTTGATATAAAACAAAATTTAATGATAGACTATGATTTTAGTAATCTTAGTTCAAATGAGGATTATGTAATAGATAATTCAGGTAATGGTAACCATGGTGTATTTATTGGCGATATGGATATTGCAGTAACAGATAGCGGGTTTAGTATATCACAAAAGAACTTACCTATAGTAAAAATTTAACAAGGCACAATGATGAAAACAGTATCTATGGATGATGGAACAGTCACTAGTAATTTAAAATTAACAGAAATTGATGCTTCTAAACCGTCTTACTATGATGGTGTTGTCAGGGTAACTTTTTATGATTCTAATAATAATGTAGTATGTTCAAATAATTTAAATTCTGATGAATTTATATATATAAGTAAATCAATTTACATAAATTTAAATTTGCATGTTTCAAGAATACCCGATATTGCTCTGCCCCCCAATAGTAAATACAAAGTTATTGTATCATTTGAACGAGATATATATTCTAATATCTTTGTTAAAGAAATATCTCCATCTAAAACTGAAGTTAGAATTGGATTAAATAATAATATAGCAGATTCTTTCTGGATTAAATGAGCATATTCACCCGAAATTTTATTAAATAATGCTCAAAGAGTAATTAGAATACATGATGAAAAATTCAGGATTATCAATGTTATTCCAGACTATTCAAAGTATAAAATAGAAGTTGAACAAGTTAAAAATAATATTGAAAATCTTAAAATAGAATTGAATAATATGTATGTTGACCAGATTGATTTAAATCAAGTGAGCAGCAAGCAAAAAGAATTAAGTGATTTAGAAACTTCATTAATTGATAATAGTTTATTAAATAAAGTAACTTTTATATTAAAGTTATCATCTACTATTAATAGTGAAATTGAATTACCAAGTGCAAATTGTTTTCTATCAAATGAAATTACATTAGATCAAACAATCAATGACGTATACGTTTACTCAGAAGAAATAAGTGAAAGTAAAGTAGTTAAATTAAGTGCTGATCCTAGAGTTGGATCAAATTTCTATGATACTACAAAATGATATAATTACAATACTCTTGTTAGTTCTGGCAGTGCATCATTTTTAGCAGAATTAACTCAAAGCTTATTTTCTGGCATTAGTGATTTATGTATAGATTTTTCTAATTTTTCTAATCACACCTTTTTTGGGAGTGCAATAGAAAAAGTTAATAATGCCTCATTAAAAATTAAGAATATACAAATTTACAAAGACTTGATGAGTAATCAAACTTCATCCGGAGCAAGTACTACAAGCCAAAGTTATTCTAATGCAATACATAGTTTAGAAAATGAAATGACTCAGTATGAAAGATATGTTTATACAAAATCTGCATCATATGCATGGCCAAAAACATCTGATAGTGGATCAGATTACAATTATTCATATAGTTCGTCTATGGTTCAATCATGATACTCAGAACAATATAATTCTGCTAGTTATTACGATAGAAATAATAAAAATTATTTAGTTAATTTTCTGCCTGAAAATGTTATAATTGAAGATGATTCTAAATATATGACAAAAATTATACATATATGAGGAGAATTTTTTGATTATATTAAGAATTATATAGATCAAATACAATACTTATACAATTTTGATTATGACTGAATCAATGCAGTTCCGCCTGAATTACTACCTTTATATGCTAGCAATTTCCAATGAGAATTATTGGAAGGATTTGATTCTGAAGAATTAATGCCATATTTAAAGGGATTACAACAAGCATCTGGTAGTACTCCTTTAAAAGATATAACTAGAGAAAAATGACTAAGACTATTATCAAGTGTTCCATATTTAAACAAAATTAGAGGAACTCGTAGATCAGTTGACGCTCTAATGAATATATATGGTATCCCAAATTCAATTATTAGTATAAAAGAATATGGTGGAAGTAAATCAACTGGCAGTGATTACATAGAAGATAATACTAATATCTATTGCTTAGATTTTTACGGGGGAGAAACAATATATCCACCATCTAATGTATATGGATATATGTCAGGCAGTGATTTTACATATGAAGTGCGATATAATACTACTAGTAGTGCAAATTTAGCACTTTTTGGTAATCAAGGATTTAATGTTACACTAGAAACTTCTAGTAATAGTTCATATGGTTCTGCCAGTTTATTTATAAATAATGTTTCAGTAATGTCTATAACTGGTAGTGGAAATATTTCATTTTTTGATGGTGACTGGCATAACATTATAGTGCAAAAAAGTGGTACTACATTATATTTAAAACACAAAAAATACAAAGAGAATCAATTATTCTATAACAATGTGGTTAGTTATACATTGTTAGATGCTGATAATCAGTATATTGACAGTGGTTCTTCGGCCGGCGGATATTTGTATTTTGGCGGCATCGATACTAACGGTAGTTATTCGGGGTCACTGCAAGAAATTAGGTTGTGAAATAAATATCTAGCAGAAAATGAAATAGATCATCATAGTTATGATTTCAATTCATTGGCAGTTAATAATCCAAATGATGTTAGTGATTATCTAGTAGCACACTATAAGTTATCAGAAAATAAAGATTTAAATGCAAGTCAATATGTTAATGATTTTTCATGGCCGCCAAAATATGATGCAAGTGCAAGTTTATTTACTGGCAATCAATATAAAAATATAACATTGTCTGCTAGAACGTATTTTGAAATGTTTACTCTGGAAGGGCATAGTGATAATAAAATTAATATAGGTTATGTATCAGAAAGTGTTGAGGAAAATTTAAACAGAGTAGATTTAGTATTTTCTCCAGTGCAAGCAATGAATAGTGATATTTTAACTGAATTTGCCTTATTTGATTTTAACAATCCTATAGGCAATCCAATGGATATGTATGAAGCAAATTATTCAACATTAGATATATGAAAAAATTATTATTTTAAGAAATATGAAGGCAATTACAATTTCTATGCATATTTAAAATTTATAGAAAGTTTCGATAAATCTGTATTTAGAATTGTATCTCAAGTAATTCCGGAAAGGGCAAACTTAGTATCTGGACTTACTATTGGATCCCACATGTTGGAGAGAAATAAATACAAATGGCAAAAGTCAAGAATATTTGATTGCACTTATAGTTGTTCTGTAGACAATATTTCGGAAGATGTTTTTGATTGGAATGTTGATAAAGATAGTAATAAAGAATTTCAAATTTATCCAAATTCCTCAATTCAATACAGTTCTAGTACAGAAAGGTATATTGAAGCTGGTAGATTATTTAATACCGGTAGTTTTAGTTCTATTTTTAGTTATATAGAATGCTTATTCCCAGCATCAGATTTTTCAAGTATACTAACTGATTTTATTGCTGCATCATATGAACCAATAAGTTCAACTGCTAGTGGTAGTTCTTATGATCCTATTTATAAGCAATTAAAATATGCAACATCTGTTGGTACACAAAATACTGCTGCTACAGATTACGCCGGTGCACCTTGGGAAGTATCTGAATCATCTGCTACTATTATTCGAGTAGTATAAAAAATTAAAAAAATAAAACATTTCTTAAAGATTTTTCTTGTTTTCTAACCATTTTAATATTAAATTATAGTGTTAATTAAAATAAAGAAGGAAAAAGAAAATGGAAAAAGTAAAGATTCGGGAAATTAAAAAATTGATTGAGAAGGCCATTAATTTACAAGAAGAAATAATTGATGGTAAAATTATTGATATTGACAATGAAGATTTTATTTCTAAATTAGAAAGGAAATAACATGGAAATTCAAGAATTTGAAGAAAAACTTCAAGAAATCAGAAGTAAAAATGGTTGGATAATTAAATTAGAATTTAATGGAATTTGGGTATTTACAATAATCGATAAAAGAACTGGAAATATTTCAGCAAGTACAGGTGCAACAGGGCTTGAATCACTTTTATATGTATTGGAAATGCCATTTGACAAAAGCCCCTGGCAGTAAGCAAAGGAGATAATATGACTAAGAAAAAAGTAATTGAGAAAACTATTGCTCACTGGAAATGGTTGAGTGAACAACCTGATGGTACTTGTAAGGGGGAATATCCAGGATTTAAAAACATAAATTCTGATGAGTGCAATGACTGTTTTTTATGTAAATATAAATATTCTCTTCATGATCCGATAGAAGATCATTACTTTAAAGGAACATGCCCAGTATTTGGGAAATGTGAATATCAATGTAAGGATAATCCTGAATATATAAAATGGAGAAATAACCATACTGCTGAAAATGCTAAACTGGTATATCTCGCATTACTATCTTTCTATAATGAAAAATTTAAAAAGGAGTTATAAATGTACAATAAAACGAATGTAATTGAAACATTAGAAAAAATGAGGGTGATTGAAATGCCTATCATGACTAAGGCAACTGAACCAATCAAGGGTTATAAAGCTATAGTTAGAGAAAGTGACAACGAATTGATTAGAGTCGTTTCTGATAATTATAAAGTATATCAAAATTTAGATGCATTTAATGAAGTAGTTACTGCACTAGATATAGCCAATATCAAATTTGATATATCAAAATTGGCGTTAAACAAATCAGCTGGTCGAAATACAATGCATCTTAGTTTATCATTATCTGATATTAGTATGGATATTGATGGGCATCTAACGACCGCGTCAATTGAAGTGTTCAATTCAAATGATGGCACATTAGCATTTCAAAAGATGCTTGGAGTATTTCGTTTAATTTGTACTAATGGTGCAATTATTGGAGAGAATTTATTCAAATACAAAAGACGACATACGCAATTTTTTAATGTGCCTGATTATGCTCATTTGCTACCAGAGATTAGCAATGATTTTGAAACATTCATGCATTTGGTAAAGAAAAGTAAAAGCATCAAAATGACTGATAGTATGAAGTTAGAATTGATCAAGGGCGGGTTTCCAGAAAAGATTATCAAAGATCTTAGTTATGCTTATGAAAAGTATGCAATCAATCATAATGAAGTAATCAATGATTATAATACATTGTGGGCATATTATTCAGTCTTAACCAATTGGATTACAAATTCTGTTAATGATAAGAATATTGTTAGAGCTAATACCTTTAATAATACCCTTATGAAAGTAATGGAAATAGCGAGAAATTAATAAATTGGGAGGTCTAGAATGTTAACGTTAAAACAGTTAAAAAATATGCCAGCAAATACTGTATTTGCTACGGGGGTTGCTAATGATACTCCTGATGGATTATATGCTAATGGAACAGGACAAGAGTTAAGGTGGGTTGCTGTTAGAGGGGACATTTACGATTGGACAATTTATTATCATTTTTCCTATAATGATATAAATTGGATTAAACGAAATGGTGATAAACTCTTTGGTAAAGAACTCATAAAAAAATTAGTTGAATGTGATGATGAAGCATTCAGATTGTATAGATATTAAAATAAATGATTAGGAGTATTTGATGATACCATATTTGATAATAACTCAACTCGAACTTACTCAAAAACCATTATATTACTGGGAAAACAATAATAAAGATGGAGAATATGCAAAGATTAGAAAAGAATTAAAAGAAGCAACTAGCTATCAATTTGACAGTAGTCATTTAATATTAACGGATATTTATGGTAATCCATATTCAATAATAATATTTTTAAATAAAGATAAAACTGTATTTGAAATTAATATATGGAATTTTAATGGTAGTATAAGTATTCTAACTGTTAAAATAAATGTTACTGGAGACTATAAAGAATTCAAACTTAGTTTCGAAGATTATAACAAAATAATGAATAAAATAACAAAATTTTATACTGATGATATTGTACCTTGCAATGAATGCGGAAAAGATATTAATTGGAAAACGGCTGCGGGTAGATATTTTGCAGGATTATTCTGTGAGAAATGCTGGGAATCTAAATGGAAAGCAATAGAAGCCAAAGAGACATATAATTAAGGAAACCTATAGGAGTAAAAATGAAAAATAATACAACTTTAAAGAAACAAACAATGTGGATTTTTGCTGAATATAAAACTGAACGTGATTACCCGCTTAAACCATATAGCATAAAATTTTTTAGTGATCATACAGAGTTAAAAGAATTCAGTAATAAACAAGCCAAGCAATCAAAATCATTGTACCCCGGCTATATCTCGATGTATTGGGATGTAGAAATATTAACTACAGTAGAAGAAAAAGAAAGGGTGAAGGGCACATTCGAGCCAACAAACCCAAAAAAATATAGCCAAGCAAAAAAATATATGGTGGGGGGTGCAGTTTGGCATTGCTTTGATTTATCAAGCTCGCGGGGTAGGCGTGAATTAGCTTTATATAGAACTATCTGTAAAAATTGTGGAAGACCATATGGCGAGCATAGTGGTACGGATGGAAATAAATGCCCAGCTGGTGAATAAAATGTATACAATAGGCTATGATGAATTAGAGAATTTGCCGGATTTGAAAGAACTTATACTTTGTCCTCATTGTCACAAGCAACACAACGTAATACATTGCAAAGATAAAGATGGTATTACTTCTGATATATCAGTATATAAATGTAAAAAGAAAACATATCTTGTTGGTATAAAAGGTAAAGATATAAGTAAAACTTTTAAAAAATAAATAAATGAGGAAAAATGGAAGATAGTAAAATAGTTTCAATAACAGTAGAACTAAAAGATGATGATAATATGACTACTACTTTCTGAAATGATACTCCATATAGAATACCAGTTGAATACAAAATAGATAGTTTTGGTAAATTAAATGGCAAGATAGTAGCCGTTGATTACGGTTCATAGATAAAGTAAATAAAAAAACTAAAAAAATAATATTTTTTTCTCACTTATATATTTATTATTGTATAAATAAATTCTATACAATAACTATCAACAAAGGAGAATAAAAAATGGGATTTCTTGATCCGAGTACTCAGGTTATCGATGCGGTATGAGAATGCCCTTTTTATCAGTAATGGTGAAAATGCATTGGGCAAAAACGGTGAAGGCTGAAATGCTAATACCGTGCTAATTTATTCTGGAAAGATGAATAAACAGTGTAGAGAGCAGGAAGTGAGTTCTAACGATAATCTTCCCACGAGTGTCCGACAACCAGCATATTTAGAGTTGGTTGAAAATGTGCTCCGACCTATAGAGAAACAAATCTATAGAATTTGAGAATAAAGCGTCTCAAAGATAACATAAGTGACTCACGAAAAAAGGTAAATCTTTGCCTCGCGCCTAAGTAATTAGGCGATTGTAAATCGACCAAAAACGGTGAAGGCTGAAATGTTAATACCGTGTCAATTTATTCAGGGCTTTGATTGAATAAACGATGTAGAGCATAGGAAATGAGCCCCAAGCAATAATTTTCCCAAGAGTGGCCGAGACCCAAATATATATTGGGCCAAAATATATGCCGAACTTATAGGAATATAAACTATAAGAAACAGAAGATAAAAAGCTTTTGTGATAACAAATTTGAGAGAGCTGCTCAGTAAAGGTGAGCAATCATTTAAAATTACTAAATTTGCCCTATCTGACGAGGGGGTAGATTATAGAATGTATAATCCGGATCATCCGTCTGGTTCAGCATATTACGGTGAAGAAATTGCAAATATGCCTTTATTAGAAGCTATTACAGATGAAACACAAGTAATGAGATGAAAAATTATTACTTTACCTAAAGGTACTTCTAGAATGCCAACAATATCAGTTTCTCCGCGTTCATTGACATTGAATTATGGAGAAACTTCAACTATTACCCCTAATACAAAAACATACGTTGCTGGATTTAATAATGCAAAATACGGATATACTTGTATTCTTGCAAATGCTGATGTTGCAAGATTAGAAGTTGACAAGTTAGCATCTAGTCAAAATTCTTTAGGAACTGTTCCATCTTGAATGGATGATTCTAGTTTAAGAAAATCAGCAACTGCAGTTGGAATGACATTCTTAGTGACAGCTAAAGATGTAACTGCTTTAGCCGGTGCTGATAGAACTACTACTATAACAGTTATTGGTAATGAAACTGGTGGGCAATCTGAACTGACTTTGACTGTATATCCTATAACTGGTAGTTTGTCTAGGGTTAGTTAGTATAACGTAAAAAAAATATAAATTTGGAGAATAAGAAATGGCCATAAAATCATTAACTAGTGCAGTTCAGGGGGCAATTAACGAAGCCGGAACATTAACTGCTGGAAAGTTATTAACTATTTTAAATAGTACTTTGCCAAATGATAGGGAAGTGGCTGTAGTAGATAAAACAACAGCAAGGGGTAATACAACTTCACAATTAGCAAAAGTATACTCAGCATTAGATTATAGTAAAGATATAGTTATATCAGAACAAGTTGTAACTGAAGGGTTGTTCCCCGCAGGTGCTGGTACTATGTTATCGGGCTCATTTTTTAGTTCATCATTACAAAATGCTAGTTCTTCATTATATTATACTACTGTTATGGATGGTGATACAACAGCATCAAATGCAGTATTTGATATTGCATATACCTCATTGGACAGTTTGGTATCATCTTCTCAAACTCTATATCGACAATTAGCAAATGTATTGTTAACAGCAAATGATGATTATTTTACATTTAATACTGGTATAGATGTTCGTAGTTTGATTGTAGTAAGTCTGAAACGAGCTAGATACAATGAAAGATTAGATCAAGGCAATTGGATGCTTAGAATGTTCAGCGCATCATCAACAATGTCATTTACAGATGATTCAACAAATACAGTGGCGGCTAAAACATCTGTTGGAGATAGACTGTACATAGTAAGTGGATCAATTGGAACAGTAGTTGGAACAAATAAGTGGGGATTTTGTTACCCTGATTTAGGACTGTTAGTATTTGACGGGGATCAATTTGCTACAAGTTGTAGTTACTCTGCATCATTAGATTTTATGCGTAACATGGAATACTTTCAAGCTAGAAATGAAACTAGATTAAAAGACATAAATTACTTTGTAAGAGTATATAACAAAGATTATAATTATTCAAATAACCCTACTTTTTATACTGGTAGTACAGGTAAATATATGTTTAGTGAATTTATAAAGGATCCACATATATTTATAACAACTGTTGGTTTATATAATGATGCCAATGAATTGTTAGCGGTTGCAAGATTAAGCAAACCAGTTGAAAAGACTTTTGAAAAAGAAGCGATTTTCAGATGCAGATTATCGTTTGGAATTGCCCCAATATTTCTAATTCCAATATACTATAGTATAATGAATTCTATTTTATTCCACTCGAATTTTATTACTAGTATCATAAATTGAATTAAATCTATATTTTAAATGTTTATTTGCAAAATTTGTGAAATTGAATTTAAAAGATTTAATTCCAACCATGTAAAATTTAAGCATAATTTATCTACTGACGAATATATTAAATTATATCCAGAAAATTTTTTTCAACCGTGTTTATTTTGCGGGAAACAAATTCATAAATCAAAAAGATTTTGTAGTAGAGCATGTGTAACTAGATGGAACGTTATGCAACAACTAAAAAATGGTACACACGTTTCTATAAAATACGATTTTAGTGGTAAAAATAACCCAATGTATGGTAAGTTTCATACTGAAGAAACCAAAAAAATAATATCAATTAAATGCGGTCGTCCGTCTAAATATAAAGGATTAACATTAGAAGAAAAATATGGGGAGCGGTGACCTGAAATAAGAAAAAAAATGTCGATTAGTCATAAAGGCAAACCTGGTTATAAGGGAGATTTAAATCCTGCAAAAAGGCAGGATGTAAGAGAAAAAATGAGTTTAGCTAGGCGCGGTGTTAAACATCCATGATTCGCAGGAAGTCTCAATCCAGCTTGCAGGCAAGAAGTTAGAGAAAAAATTAGTTCTTCTAAACTGGGAAGTAAGGTGTCAGATGAAACTAAGAAAAAAATAAGCAATACTATTCGAATGCAGTATATTAATGGTACTAGAAATTTAGGTTGAAGTAAAACTAAAACAGAACAACGATTTGAACAATTACTAATTAATAATAGTATTAAATATATCTATCAATGATTTATCCCGTGTGTAATTAATAATAAAAGTACAGTTAAATTTTTTGACTTCAAAGTTGAAGATAAAAACATATTGTTTGAAATAGATGGTGATTACTGGCATTGCAATACTAGTATTGGGATATGACCAAAAAAAGAATATCAGATAAAAAATATTGAAAATGATAGATTCAAAGAAAATTTATCAAAATCTAATGGATATAAGTTATATAGATTTTGACAATATGATATATGAAATAAAGAAAATGAAGTAGAACGAAAATTATTAGATATACTAGAAATTGAGAAGTAGTAACAAATGTTCAAAAATATAAACAAAGGCGATTCTTCAGTCAAAAGAATTGAAGTATTCGCCGACAATTCTTTATTGGGAAATTCAACTGGAGTTTCAAATAAAACAGGATTATCTGGTTCATTAAATTACATATCAGCATCAAATTGACTTTGGGCGTATTCAACTTTTTATAATACAGAGACAATATTAAATAGTTATAAATCTCATTTTTATCAAACAAAAAATCTAAATACTACATGTAGCATAATATCAGTATCACCTGCTAATTTTGGCCATAAAATAAAACCTGGCACATTTTATCTAGAAACAGCTGGAGTTGTATTGAGAGATGATGCATCTGGTAATTTATATGATACTGATTCTGGTTCTAGTTATGTAAAAGGCAATGTATTTTACGGCCATGGTATATCAGTACTAACAGATGAATCACCGCAATATCAAAATTTTAGTGATGCCTCTGTTATTAAATTCAAAGGTTCTCAATATATATATGAGCATACTTATATTTGCAGAGTTTCAGCTGGGGAAATGAATTCAACAACGAACCCGTCATATGTATATGGTAAAGATTCTTCTAGTACTCACCCTGGTAATGAGGTTAGAAATGTAAATTGCCCGGCATTTATTACTACAATTGGATTGTATGATAATGAAAATAGGTTAATGGCAGTCGGGAAATTTGCTAAACCAATATATAAAACTGCAGTAATGGATATGTCATTAATTGTTAAATTTGATTTATAAAATAGTGAGGAAGTATTGCTATCATTAGGACTTGATATTTCAACAAGTAGAACTGGTTATTCAATAATTGAAAATAAAAAAATACTAGACTTCGGCTATATAGATTCGTCAAAAGAAGAAGATATATATTCTAAAGCAAAATTCGTTATAGATAAATTAAATCAATTAATTTCTAACTGATCTATAGATAAAATAAATATCGAAGATAATTTACAAGCATTTTCTATAGGCAGAACATCTGCAAATATAATCATCAAATTGGCTAAGATAAATGCTATAGTTTCATTTCATTTGTATTCAAATGGTTATGAAGTAATTCATATAAATCCTTCAGCAGCAAGAAAAAAAGTCTTTGGTATTATCAAAAAAGATTTTAAATTACAGTTCAAAGATAACAAACGATGAATTGTTTATTTATTATTAAAAATGTATGGTAAAGACTTATATCAAAAGTTGCCAAAAAATCGAAAAGGATTTTTATCAAAAAATAGTTATGATATATGTGATTCAATAGTTGTTGGATTGTATTAACTTCTACGCAACAAAGGAGTAACAAAATGGAAAAATTAAAATTACCGTTGGAATCAAGTAATATACTAGTACAATGGGCTAATTCAATAAGAGCATTTTATGGTCATCCAGTGTATTTAGTCGGAAGCCATCTTAAAAATGTTAGTAATCCTAGAGATGTTGATATAATTTGTATTATACCAAATGAAGAATTTGATTTAAGATATGGTAGCACAGCTAAGTGATTTTATGAGGGTGAATCTGGAATTTATACTGATATTAGTTGGAATTGATCTGATGACTGTATTAAAAAAACATTACTGGGATGTAAGAAAACTGGAATGTGTATTGATTTTAAAGTATACCCAGAAATATTTGCTAAATTATTTGATGCTGTAAATTATCCAAAGATTAAAATAGATACTAGAAAAGATAACGGTTAATGGTATGTAAATAATATATATTTCTCTTGTTTTCTATTTAATTTTATATTAAATTATAGTGTTATTTAAAATTAAAGAACAAAAACAAAGGGGCTAAAAATGAAAGTATCAATTAAACACAAGCAGACTTTAACCGCTGATTTGCCGAATGGGACTGAAGTTGTATCAAATACACACGGTTGGGTAACTTGGTTGCATAAAGGTAAATACATTATACATATATGTACATGTCGTGTAAAAGACTTTGAATGCCAAAATAATACATTTGAAATAAGACTGTTCCCATCAGAAGCAATTGCTATAGCAAAAAGTTTGCTCAATTTTAAGTAACTAATATTTTACAATGATACTAAATAAAGAACTTTTGAAAGAAAAAATATCAGTTCTTAATACTATAATAGTGTGGGAGTGGATTTCAAAAAAACCGGACGGAACAGAAAAGGATGATTATTTCAGTAATATTAATCTACAAAAAGTACCACCATTTCTTTGTTATTTGTGCGAATATAAAATTAATATAACTAAAAATACGTGTCCGGTATTCGGAATTTGTTCATTAGAACATAATTGTATTGTAGTTCCATCTGTATATAAAAATTGGATTATAAATAAAACTAATAAAACTGCTAATATTGTTTATATAGAATTAAAAAAATTCTACGAACAAAAATATAATGAACACTTACCAAAAAATATTAACTGGTTAGTAAAAAAATATCATAGGATGGTAAGATAAAAATGAAAATAGTAGGAATCGGCGATATACACGGAATGGATATTTGGAAAAAAATTGTTAAGAAAGAATCTAAAGCTGATAAATTTATATTTTTAGGTGATTATTTTGATACTTATCTAGATATATGGCCAATCGATCAATTAAAAAACTTTGAAGAAATAGTTAAGTTTAAAACCGAAAATAATAATAAAGCGGAATTGCTGTTTGGTAATCATGATTTTCATTATTTACCGTGGATTAATGAACACTATAGTGGGTTTCAATCTGAAATGGCATTTAGTTTTTCTGAAAAATTAGTACCTGTATTTAACGAGGGATTACTGAAAATATGCTTTAAATATGATGATTATCTATTCAGTCATGCAGGATTTACAAAAACATGGTGTAATTATGCTATAAGAAAAGATAGCATTGATGATAGTAATGATATAGAAGCAATCAATAAATTATTAATAGAACAGCCTGCAGTTTTTAAATTTAGATATGGCGTTCGTGGAGATTGGTATGGGGATGATATAACACAAGGGCCATTATGGGTTAGACCGAGAAGTTTAGGTGGGAATTCAATTGACGGATACCATCAAGTAATTGGGCATACTATACAAGAACATATTCGATTAGGATTTTCAAAACATGTTTTTATTGATGCACTTTTAGCCGGGGAATACTTAGTTATAGAAGATATCGATAATACAAGTGTTATTAAAATTGGAATATTAAAAGATAAAGAAGGGAATGTATAAATGAAAAAAATTATCATACTGTAAGTTTAAAAATAATTCTTGTTTTCTATTCATTTTTATATTAAATTATAATGTTATTTGAGTTATTTAAGATATAATGAAAGGAACAACAAAATGCCATTAAAAAAATTCCCAATATTCTGGGACGATTTAACAGTAGACACACAAAGACGAATGTGTGAAGCACTCAATACTGATGAGGACTACGAGTCTGATAACAGTCAATTAGACCCGTTATTTATTATAGAAAGAGAAACAAATGACTAGGCAATTAGCAACGACACAAAAAGTAATTTCTTTAGAACCAATTCCAGGTGCTGATAAAATAGAAGTAGCAACTATTTTAGGTTGGCATCTAGTGGTATTAAAAAATGAATTCAAAGTTGGTGAATTATGTGTATATTGTGAAGTCGATTCACTTTTACCTATAAAACCAGAATTTGAATTTTTAAGAAAATCTTGTTATTTGCCATCATGGAATGGATTTAGAATTCGTACGATACGACTGAGGGGGCAAGTATCGCAAGGCATTGCATTTCCATTAAGTATTTTGCCAAACAAAAAATGGAAAGAAAATGATGATGTTACTGATGTTCTTGGTATCATAAAATATGATCCTCAGGCTCGAGAAGAAGAGAAGTTATTAAATAGACGAAAACACAATGCCTTTCATAAATTTCTGATGTCATTTAGATTTATTAGATATATCTACAAGAAATTTGGTGGAAAAAAAACATCATCTTGGCCCGGATTTATTAGCAAAACTGATGAGGAATGTGTACAAAAACTTGGTGAATTGATGCCAAAATTAGTTGGGAAAAAATTGTATTATTCGGAAAAACTAGATGGGCAATCCGGTACGTATGCTTATTATAAGAGAAAATTTTATGTTTGTTCAAGAAATATATGGCTAAGTATTAAAAATGATAGTAATTATTGGAAAATATCCGATAAATATAATATATTAAGTATTCTTAAAAATGAATATAAACAGAATACTTTGAACTTAGGAATACAAGGAGAAATTGTAGGACCGGGAATACAAGGAAATAAATATGAATTACCAGAAATTGATTTATTCGTATTTAATATATATGATATAAACCAACAAACTTATTTTAATGAATTAGAAATAGAATTGTTTTGTAAGAAATACGGACTAAAAATGGTTCCAGTACTTGGATTTTTTATGCTTGATAATATCCCAATTACTGATTATTTCGTTGAATTATCCAGAGGTAAATCTATTTTAGATTTGGCTATTCTGAGAGAAGGAATTGTAATTAGGACTACTGCAGATAAATCAATATCATTTAAAGCAATTAATCCTGATTTCTTAGAAAAATATAAAGAATAAAGGAGAATTAAAATGAGAGATAAAACAAGAAACGAAATTGAGGAAATGATTGAAAGTTATATAGAAGATCATATCAACGCAAAACACCGTCAAAATCCAATTGGATGTGTGTATATGGGGGTAATCCGAAAGCTATTTTGGTCCGATTCTTATTGTCACCCGCAAGATGAACGAGTAACCACAAAGCAATGGGTTGATTTTTATAAAAAAGATGATGAGGCCAATGGATATATTAAAATCAATGGGGTGTGGTTCAGAAAAGAAGATGTTATTATATATGAAACCTATTATGAAACCCAATATCAAGAAAAACGTAAAAAAATCGAAAAAAGATTATCTATGCCAAGCAAAGATTAAAGAAATAATGAAACATCAATAAAGAATAAAAGGAGAAATGATGAACGCAGATTTAATTATTTATTGTATTTGTATTATTTTAGCAGGATGGGTCTTTTGGGGACTGGGATATAATGCGGGTAAAAATTCCCAGCCGATAATTGCAACAGCTGAAAAACAAGAATGTGTTCATTCAGCTGTTTCTGCTTTAACACCCGAAATATTTAGTGGATATAAAGATGGTGATTATATTGTTTGTTATCCCGATATGGGAAATGGACATAGAATGACATTAAACGAAGAAATCATCAAAACGATTACAGAAAAACTAATGGTAGACGCAGAATGCTTGATTAATGCGGATGGTGTTGATGAAGAAGATAGAATTTTAGGCAGAATAGAAGCAGAAACCAATATAATTAGGTTTTTAAAACGAAATCTTGGAAATGAGCCGGTATAACGTCGTCGGTTATACCCCATCAATACACAATTTATTTCTTGTTTATATACAATGTATTCATTAAATTATATAGTTATTTAAAATTAAAGAACAAAAACAAAGGAGTTAAAAATGGTTACTCTTCGATTTAAGTCATTTGTTACCAATCCAGAAAATGGTCAAGGTACGGGCTTAACAGACAAACCTAAAACAAAAGGTCTACGAACAACATTAGTTAGTGTTGAGGTTGAAACTGCCAATGGTGTTATAGTTTTATGCGGGGCATCAAAGCAATCAGCAAAAGATCATGATAAACGAGCACTTGGTCAAAAGTATGCTTTATCAAATGCGTTGAAGCACGACACAGACCTGACATACGATGAACGTAAATTGGTTTGGATTGCTTTCTTCAAATTTTCCAGAAAAACAGCAGCATTATGTAAAAAATAAATGAAAGCGCCTCAATGGTCTAATCAGGTAGGGCGGAGGATTGCAAATCCTTAGATATAGGTTCAAATCCTTTTTGGGGCTCATTTAAAAGTTACAAGGAAAGGTGTAGGATGTCTTTCAGAAGAAAGAAAGAAGACGAGTTTAGAAAAAAGAAAAAATTTAAAAAACTCAAATTAAAATTCAAAAACGAAGAAGAAGAACAAAAATACAAAAATTGGAAATATGAAAAATTTCCAAAGATTAATACAAATGATGAGGAATAAATGCCAATTCAGTCTACTGGTATATTTCTAATTAATAAAAATGATAAAATATTACTAGTGCATCCCTCTGGTTGGTATAATAAAAGTGCTCCGTATTATATGCCGAAAGAAACAATAGAACCCGGTGATACTATTCTATCATCTTGTCAAAGAGTTATAACAGAAGAATTGGGACTAAATTTAAATTCTGTTTTAATCCAATCTAATTTTACTAGTGTGCAACAGCCAAATAAACTGGTTTATTGTTTTTATGGGATATATTATGGAAATAAAAATAGTATCAAATTGGATTGGGAAAATGATAAATATGTATGGGTAGACTTTGAAACCGCAAAGAAAATCATTCGAGTCGAATACATTAAAGCAATTGAACAATTACAATATTTGTTATTAAAATAAGGAACCAATTATGTTAGTATGCACAATATACAAGCATGAAGCATCTGAAGTTAAAGAGTGGATCGAAAAAGAATATAAGTTTGATCGAATTAAAGAGTTATTTATTAAAAAATATAAACGAAATCTACCATTTGAAACTGAGTATGAATTAATAGAAGTGGTAGAAAGGAAATTAAAAATAAAATTGCAATTACCAGAAGAATCACCAACCCAAAAACAAGATTGGGAATTTCTATGGCATAGATTTGGGTTAAATAAACGATGCATAAAATGTAGTAAAAAATGTAAGCAACACGCAGGATGCGTTGTAGAATATTGCCCATTATTTGTTAAAAAGATTTAATGATAAAAAATCCAGAACGATTAAAAGAAATATTAATACAAAAACTAGGTCAGTGTAAAACTTTAAATAGCGGTGAAATTGAATTTTTCTGCCCATTTTGCTTTCACAAAAAGAAAAAGTTAAAAGTTAATACTATGACTGGTCACTGACATTGTTTTGTTTGTGGAGTTGGGTCTTTAGGAATATTAGATTTATTTAAAAAGACCAAATCTAGTAATAGTATAATCAAAGAAGTATTTGATTTAATTGATAATAATAAAGTATACATTAAATCAAATATAATAGAAAATAACAATAATAACATAGTATTACCAAATGAATTTATCCCACTGCATAAATTACGGCTTAGTATTGAATATAAAAATGCAATTCAATATTTAAATAAAAGGCATATAACCCAGGAAAAAATTAATAGATATAATATAGGATATTGTGAAACTGGAAAATACGCATATAGAATAATATTGCCCAGTTACAATGCTAATGGAGTATTAAATTATTTTACTGCTAGAGCATATTATGATAATATGTTTGAAAAATATAAAAATCCAGGATATTCAAAAGATACATTTATATTTGAATTGTATATATCATGATTATTTCCGATTATACTAGTTGAAGGAATGATAGATGCAATTGTAATTGATAGGAATGCTATTCCTATGTTAGGGAAATCAGTTAATAATACGTTAATGTTATCATTAATAAAACATAATGTAAAAGAAGTATATCTAGCATTGGATGCCGATGCTACTAAGGATATATATAAGATAGCCAAAAAATTAATATCTAATAGCGTCAATGTTAGAGCGGTTATATTACCAAAAAATCAAGACCCAGCAACAATTGGTCAATCTGAATTTTTTAACTGCATGAATAATAGTATTCTTTTAGATAAGTGTAATCTATTAAAGTTTAAAATGAAATCATAGGAGAATAGGTATTGGGAATTATACGATTGAGTGATACTGCAGTAATTAATAGAATAGTGCATTCTGCAGACATACATATTAGGAATGTAGAGCGACACAATGAATATAAAAAAATTATAAAAAAATGATTAAAATCTTTATCTATACAAAATGTAGATTTGATATGTATTGTTGGAGATACACTTCATTCTAAAACAGTGCTTTCTCCAGAATCAATAAACATTGTATATGAGTTATTAACTAAATTATCTAAAATATCCCCAGTTATAATTTCATTAGGCAATCACGATGTAAATTTAACAAACCCAAATAGAATGGATGCTTTATCCCCGATTATAAAAATGGCAAATATTCAAAATGTGCATTTGCTAAATACTTCAAATATATATCGTTACGGCAATATAGATTTTTATAATGTTTCAATTAGAAAAAAAGATTTAAATATTGTTGAAAATGTATATGATAATAATCAAACTAACATTGCATTATATCACGGAGTAATAAAAAGTTCTAGAAATGATTTTGGGTATGTTTTTGAAAGTGAAATTTCTAGCGAAATATTTGAAAAATTTGATATCGCAATGTTAGGGGATATCCATCGTCGGCAGGAAATAAATAGCAAAAAAATACAATATTGCGGTTCATTAATTCAACAAAATTATGGAGAAGATACAGAAAAAGGATATGTTATTTGGGATATATCTGATAAAAATGATATAAAAAGCGAATTTGTTAAAATAACCAATGACAATGCCTTTTATACAATAACTACAAACAAAGGCAAATTACCTGATTTAAATATTACTGAAAAAAATCCTAGAATCAGACTATTTTTAGATAGAGATGCATTAAATAATGCAAATGAAATTATTCATCAAATAAAACAAACTTTAAACCCGTTAGAACTTACATCTCATGTTAAAGATGAAACAGAAAAAAGTAATATTACTAGAAAATATGAAGTACAAAGTTTTTATGATACAGGAGTTCAAAATGGATTGATAGAAAGATTTTTGAAAGATAAGTATTCAACTATTAGTAATGAAGAATTAAATAATATATTCAATTTAAATTTTGAAATGGAAAATATATTAAGAGATGGTGGGTACTATGTTATGCCAAATTATGGTAGTAATTGAAGTGTAGAAAAATTAGAATTTGATAATATGCTTATTTATGGTGAAGGAAATAGTGTAAACTTTAATAATCTACCCGGTATAACTGGAATATTTGGTGCTAATAATACTGGTAAGAGTGCATTTTTTGATATACTGATGTTTGCTTTGTTTGGTCAAACAACTAAAAATTTAGTGTTAGAAAAAATCGTTAATGACAAAAAGAACAATGCAACTGCAATGACTCTTATATACTTAGATATAATTGGCTGTAAATATGCTATAGAAAGAATAATAGGTACAAAGTATTTTAAAAAATACGGCAGAAGATCGGTTATAACTAGCACGTTAAATTTTTATGTTGTTGATAATAATGGTGAAAAAATATTGCAAAATGATGATGACAAAAATAAAACGGAAAGAAAAATAAGAACAATGATAGGCACCCCAGAAGATTTTATATCAACTACTATGTTAGTGCAAAATGATGGAACTCCATTTATTAGTAATAGAGATACAAAAAGAAAATCTTCATTAAGCAGATTATTAGGATTAGAACCACTAGAGCAAAAATATGATAGAGCAAATACTATGGCAAGAAAAATTAGTATTATTTTAGAAGATTTGTTATCTAAAGATTATAAATCGGAATTGGCTCAGTTATTGATAAAAATTAATAGTGCTAATAATATTAAAGAAAATCTTTCAATTGATTTAAGTAATCTAAATAAAAAACTAGAAGATATTGAAAATGAAATAGAAGAATATAGAAATAGCTTAAATAATATAAAATTGTTTGATTTAAATTTAGATAAAATCAATATCGAATTAAATAATCATACTACTTCATTGGGATTGAAAGAAACAGAATTAAAAGAGGCTAATAGTATATTTACTAGTTTAAAGGAACAATATATAAATTTGGATACTGAATTATCTAAATATGATTATATCGAACTGGAAAAAAATAATACTGAATATGTACAATTAAATAAGCAACTAACAGAAATTAAAAACGATATTGAAAAATTAACTATTACAGTTAAACAAAAATTACAGCAATTAAATATACTAAAGAATGAACCATGGCATGAATATGAAGAGGTTTGCAGAACTTGCTCATTTTTAAAAGATGCATTCAAAAGTAAAGACGAATTATATATTCACTCTAAAGAATCTGATGAGTTACTAGCATCAAGAAATAATATAGAAAATAGTATGGCAAAATTGCTTCCAGAAGTTACTAAATTCAAAACATACAATAACACTTTCACTGATAAAAACAGTATTTTTGAGAAAATGAAAATTACCAAATTGAAAATATCTGAGATAAGCAATGAAGCTGAATTGATAAAAACAAGAATAAATATATGTAATAATAATATCAATGAATATAACAATAATAAAGAATCTATTGATAAAAATACAGAAATACAAAAAAATATAGAATCTATTAAGAAAATAAAAGAATCATATAAAAGTAATATAGCAGAAGTATCAAATAGTTTAATTAATATATTAGGAGATATAAAATTATTGGATAACAGAAAAGAACAGGTTGTATCTGAAATAGAAAAAATACAGGAATTAGAAACTAAGCATAATACTTACAGATACTATTTAGAGGCTATTCATAGAGACAATATTCCCTATCAAATTATATCTCAAATGTTGCCGCATATAAATCACGAAATAACTCATATACTAGAAACAACTGTAGATTTTAGTATTGATATTAGATCCGGAGAAGATAAAATAGAAATAATTATTGTTAGACCAAATGGAGAGGAAAGACCCATAGAGGCCGAAGGCGGAATGGTAAATGTTATTTCTGGTATAGCAATTAGAGCAGCATTGAATTTTGTTTCTGTATTACCGAAACCAGACTTCTTTGCTATAGATGAAGGATTTTCGGCCTTTGATGAAAACATATTATCTTCTGTATACAATTTAATAGACTTTTTAAAGAGCAAATTTAAGAATGTATTTATGATAACTCATATCAATAGTTTAAAAGATGGGGTTGATAATATTATAGAAATAAAGCCAGAACGAGGTGGCTCTATAGTTAATGTTTGTTAAAAAATATTATTGTTTTATAAAGAATTATCTTGTTTTTCAATCATTTTAATATTAAATTATAGGGTTAATTAAAATAAAGAAGGAAAAAGAAAATGAAAATCCTAAAAATTAAGAAAACTTTTGAAACAGCAGAAGAAGTTTATGCTAGTTCCGAATTTCATAAGATTTGGGAGGGTTTTAATGAAAACAAACCATTCATTCGATATAAAAACGAGTTTACATTTTATAAAGCTTTTGTAACAGCCGGGCAATATGAGGATGATATTTGGATGTGGTATAAGTGCCTAGATGGTATGGTTTTTCTGCGAAAAATTTCGGTCTGTTCCTGTTTGGATAACGCAGATTTTCGCTTAGTTTTAATCAATGAAGAAAAAAATGAAATCGTATTGACAGATATGTTCTTCAAAAAATCCGTAAATCTCTCGAAAAACTTGCCAAAACTTAGAACAACTTTTTGCTAAACCGAATGAACAACAAAGAACAATCAATCAAAATAATCAAAACTATACAATCTAAAGGATTCGAAGCAGTTTGGGCCGGCGGGTGTGTACGAGATACTATTCTAAATCTCGAACCAAATGATTATGATATTGCTACAAATGCTACTCCTAATGATATTGAAAGAATTTTTGATAATTCAAAATTCGACTACAAATTCATTATCAATAAACACTGTAATGGAAATAGATTTGGAGTATCATTAATTAAAGGCATAGAAGTAGCAACATTCAGAACAGACGGGAAGTATGAGGACGGCCGCAGACCAGAAGGAGTAGAGTTTTGCGATATGGAACATGATGCAGCCAGGCGGGATTTTACATGCAATGCGTTATACATGGATCCAGTAGAAAATACCATTTATGATTTTGTCAATGGCATCAATGATATCAATAACAAAAAATTAAAATTCGTTGGTAAAGCAATTGATAGAATCAATGAAGATTATTTAAGGATGCTAAGATTTGTTAGATTCTTAGCAAAATTTGATTTTGATTATGACTACGATGATATTGATACCATACAAAACAATGCTGAAAATATTAAAAAATTATCTGGTGAAGTAATATTAATGGAATTGGTCAAAATGGCCGTTTTATTTCCTGATAAATTTGCTAAATGCATTGTGTTAATGAAGATGACAAATTTGTTACAATATATTTTTCCTAGTGTTGATAGGCTTGATACTATTGAACAAGATCCAATCAATCATCCAGAGGGAGTGGTTTGGGAGCATACTATTCTAACAGTTTCTAAACTACAAAAAGATATTAAATTAGAAACTAAATTTGCTGCTTTATTTCATGATACTGGAAAATATCAAACCAAAGGGTTCAATAAAGAAAAGAACAAAATTACATTTTATGGCCACGAAGATTTTAGTGTAGAAAATACCAAAGAAGAATTACTGAATTTAAAAGCATCGAATGATTTTATTGACTCGATTGTATCATTAATATCAAATCATATGAGATTTAGATTGGTCAAAGAAATGAAAAAATCTAAATTGATTAAATTTTTTGCATTAGATAATTTCAATGAACTAATGAAATTACATAAAGCAGATTGTTTAGGTAGTGATAATGATTTAGAATACTATAATTTCTGTACAGAAAAAATCAATGAATTAAAAGATGAAAATTCTAATAGTGTTACTTTACCCAAAAGATTAATTAATGGGGATGATTTAATTTCAATTGGTTATATCCCCGGAAAAATATTCAAAGATATTCTGGATACTGTATTTGATTTGCAATTGGAAGGCAGTATTAATACAAAAGAAGATGCAATACAATTCATACTTGATAAATATCATCTATAAGAATAGTAATTCTAGATTGAATTATATTTATAATTGAGATGATAAAACTATCTAAAATACTAAAAGAATTTAACAATGTATCTGGTACACCAGTATTTGAGTTTAATACCCAAATCTACATTCCATTACAAGTAACAAAGATTCCAAGTGTAATTAATAAACCAAATGTAGTCAAAACAGTATTCATCGAATTGAATTATTCGTACATATATAACTATGTAAGAAAAGTATTGACAAATATAATCCAAAAGAATTTAAAATCTAGTAATATAAAATTTAATCCATCTAAAAATATTAGTCCGTGATTATTTCCTTATGCTATAATTAAAAGTGGCGATTGACGGAGTTCTCAATATTTTAATACTGAAGATGTCGAATTACTTAAAATGATATTCCCAGATAAGTTTCAATGTATATTATCTGGAAAGGTGTATAAGTATGAAAATGGATATAAAATAGTATATAATTGAAATGATAAATCTAAATTTGAACAAAGTCTAAACCAGTTTATAAAGAATAAGTCAGATAGTAAAGTAACAGTCTGAGGTACTTGGAAGGTGAATTTTCCGGAATATTTTACAATTTAATTCTTGTTTTCTATTCATTTTTATATTAAATTATAGAGTTATTAAAAATTAAAGGGGGTTATATGGAAAAGGTTTTTTCAATCTATGGCGTAAAACTTAATAACCAAGATCTGCAGAAATCTGCTGATGCGATCAATGCTATAGAATCACAAAAGAAATTGTATGAAGACGATGCTTATTTCTATTTAATCCAAATGGTTTATGATTTAAGACATAATCAAAAAACATTGTTTCATCCAGTATATCACAATAGAAATTTATCAACAGATATTGAAATTTACCAAGAGGACGACGATTTATATATTGGAGTAGATTTTTCAAAAGTAAAATCTAGAAGTAATATTTATTCTAAAAAATATATTAATCAATATCTGGAAATAATAAAAGGTACATTAACTATAATTTTAAATAATTTGTGTTTATTATCAAAATTAAATTGTGATTTTTATACGGGATTATATACGGATAACACAGAAGATTTAATTGAATGTTTAAAGGAGAATAAAGGAAATGATAACAGTTGGTGGAAAGTATACGAACGCCAAGATAATGATTGATGATATAGAACCTCAATGTTATTCTCAAATATTATCATTTGTTAATCACCCGGCATTTACAAATAATATTGCAATAATGCCAGACACTCATGCTGGCAAAGGCAGTGTAATAGGATTTACTATGCCATTAAATCCATATAGAATTATACCTAATGTCGTAGGTGTAGATATTTCATGCGGAATTGTAGGCATGTGCTTCGGATTTGATGCCAATTTTAATCTAGATGACTCTGGTAAATATGCATTTGACACTAAGATTAGAGAATTAATTCCATTTGGCCAGACTGTTCATACTAAATCAGTTATTCATTTTAAAAATGATTTCCCTTGGAAAGAACTAAATCAAAATGCTATTGAATTTATCAAGAACTTTTATAATAAATTTAAAATTAGAATAGAACCGCCAAATTATGATTATGACTGGTTTGAAAACAAATGTAAACAAATCGGAGTAAAAGTAAAATATGCTATCGATAGCATAGGAACATTAGGCGGCGGGAATCATTTTATTGAAATTGGTAAATCTGAAAAGACTGGTTACTGGATAACTATTCATAGTGGTTCTAGAAATTTTGGTGCTAGAATATGTCAATATTGGCAAGGAATTGCTGAGAAGAAAATTAAAAATATAAAAATAAATGAATTACAAAAAGAAATACTCGATATAAAAAGTAAGTATTCTGGTATAGATATTAATATAGAAATAAACAAAGCCAAAGAAAGGCTTGGATTAAATGATAAAGTATCTGGTGATCTATTATTTCTAGAAAACGAAGATGCTATCAGTTATTTAGTTGATATGTTATTTACTCAAATGTATGCGGAAGTAAATAGAAATTATATGTCATATATACTTTGCAATATCATAAATTCTAGACCAGTAAAAACAATAAAAACTAATCATAATTTTATAGACTTTGAAGACTTTATTATCAGAAAAGGTGCTATAAAATCATATATTAATGAGGAAATGATAATTCCATTTAATATGGAAGATGGCATATTAATATGCACTGGTAAATCTAACCCAGAATGGAATTATTCTGCTCCTCATGGTGCTGGTAGACTATTTTCTAGAAGTGAAGCAAAAAAGAAATTATCATTAGAAGACGCTAAAACTTCAATGGAGAATAGTGGTATTTTTACTACTGGTATTCCATTAGATGAAGTCAAAGGTGCTTATAAAGATTCAGATGTTATCAAACAAGCAATTGAACCAACTGCTGTTATAATCGACAAAATCAACCCAATTCATAATCTAAAGGCTCTATAATATAAATTTTTTCTTCTGTTTTATAATATTTATTAATGATACAATTATATAACAGGAGAAAATTATGGGGCATTATGTTAGCATACATTCTGGTAGTTCTATAGATGAGGCTACCACAAGAATATACAATGTATCTCCGGGCATTGCTACTGCTAGTAAAGCTATAGTATTAGACGAGAATAAAGATGTTTCTGGCATTAGAAATATTACTTGTGCCGGTGGTATACTTTTATCTGGTAGTATTTCTGCATCTAATAGATTAGCAAATTGAAATAATAATGGTGTATTATCATATACAGATTTATATAACTGAATTACTGGTAGTAATAATCAAATTACTATAACAGATAATGGTACTGGCAATGTTACTTTAACTGTACCATTTAGTGCGTCTATTGCAAGTAGATCTGCTGATTTAGAAGTAAAATCAGTAAAACAACAAGTTGTTATAGTCGCCAAAGCGGGCGGCGAATACACTTTGATCCAATCCGCGATCAACTCAATCACCGACGCGGCCAGCGATAAAATCTATACCGTACTGGTCTATCCGGGCGAGTATGACGAAGTGATTACACTGAAAAACTATGTAAACATCGTAGCAGTTGACCCGAAGGCGACGAAGATACTCCGGCAAGTAACGGATAACGGTGCTGAGTGTCATTGCTACCTGAATATCACCATTGAATCGGCAAGCTGGTATGGGCTGTATACTCGAAGTGCCTCTACGGTGGTAGAGTTGGATGGTAATGTTTTCAGCTCTGGTGGTGAGGGGGCTGTTTGTGAAGAAGGGACTCAAACCATCAATGGGAATGTTTCAAGTTCTGCAAGTTGGGGGGCTTATTGTAAAAACGGTACTCAAACTATCAACGGTAATGTTTCCAGCTCTGGTAATGATGGAGCATATTGCGACAGAGGGACTCAAACTATCAACGGTAATGTTTCCAGTACTGCTCATTGTGGTGCTTATTGTAGACGCGGTACTCAAACCATCAATGGGAATGCTTCAAGTTCTGCAAATACCTTTTGGGGTGCTTATTGTAGCGACGGTACTCAAACTATCAACGGTAATATAACTTCTACTTACAACAATGCAAATGGTCACGGTGTATGTATAGATGGTGGCACCTTCATACAGCGCAATGGCTCTATCTACGTCACTCATGCCGACGCTAAGGCTATTTATGCCCCTGCTGCCCAAAATGTCTACCTGATGAATGTCTGGAGCAATCGGGAATTACATGCCAATATTACTAATCTTATTACTGGTGGATTCACTTATGATGCAGATGTGCCAGATGAGTCTTTGTAACTCCGGCTGAAACGCCCGGTGCCAATTTTTCAGCCGCTCCATCTGAGGGCACAGGTTCTTTGACAACTGATTTACTTGCTGATGAAACCGCAGCAGATTTATATGAATGGGACTTTGGGGATGGTGAAACCGATTCAACTTCCGGGTATTCTGTTTCTCATGCCTATACAGAGGTTGGTGATTATCCAATATCATTAACAGTAACAAAATCGGGACAATCTAATGAATCTGTCAGAACTGTTCATGTCTATCCTGTTTTAGATTATTCCAAAGTAGTTTGTTCTGGAGTAGACCAAAGTCATGAAGAAGGTATGCAAGCTATTATTGAAACAATCTATCCGTCTGCTACTGTTACAATACGGATTGAATCTTTTTTAAACAGTATTATTTGGGCGAAGCAAAACGGATATGGGATAATATGCAGAGCAACTACTGGATTATCCGATTACAGAATAGCACAGTTTGCTTCTTATGCAGAAGGTTTTGATATTATACCTGTTCATGCTCATGGTTCTAATAGTAATATAGAACTAACAGACCCATCTTATATTGATGGAATCTGGTCAGTAAGAAATAGTACAGGTAGTTGGGGTGCTGGTGTTGAGTTTACTATTCCTACTGTTGTGAATGAATCCAATGCAACTTCAACAATGGCAGGATATGTTTCTAAGTTTATGGATACTTATTCACCAGCCGTAGCGGAATTGAGAACTTTATTCAGAGATTTAGCAAGTAATTCAGGGATACATTTTGATGCAGATGGGTATGGAACAGTTGATTGGGTTGCCGTTGAAGCGGCTTTAAATGTTTAAATTGTTATAATTCATGGGGGGCGAGAATCTTGCACCTTTCTATTTTTATACTCAATCTAATATTTATATTAGTATAACAATTTGGAGAAATCATTGGTAATCTTAACAGCATTAAATCGTTTGAACTTAGGCTCTAAACGATACAAAGTAATAGACGAAAATCCTAATTCTAAATATTTTCAAGTATTTGGTTTAACTGACAAAGTATATGGTATAGGAAAGCATTCATTTATATTATATGGTTCACCATACTTAATAAAAGGAACTGATATTATAATTGAAATACTTGATATCGAGGGCCAACCAATAGTTTGTCGCGGGGTTCAAGATGATAAATCATTGCCTGGCTGACGAGTATGATTTAAAGTAACTAAGGCTCATACATCAGGTATAGCAACTATATCAATAGCGGGAAGTGTTGCTGGACTGGGAGATACTATAGGCGGTAACCCAAATGCTATCTGACAAAAAACAATATCAATCAATACAGAATTAGCTAATAATAGCGATATAATTTTTAAAGAGACCCCAAGCTTTACAGTTACTGAAACTATTAGTACTGACTTAGATAAAGATTTAAAATATAGATCTTATGCAAATTTTTATCTAACTGATATGGAAACATATTCTGGTCAAGTTAATTCGGTCAATGTATATTGTTTAAGTACCGGATCTATTAGTAGTTCTGTCAATCCGTGAAAATTATTAACAAAGAAATCTATTCCAGCAACTGCCGGAATTAATGATAATTCTTATTCATTTAAAACTCAAATTAATACTGAAAGAGAAAGAGACTATATATCATTTTATACTGAGTACTTAAATACTTTAGATGAACCGGCTAAAACAGTAAGTGGATATGTGTATACGGCATCAGTCATTGATACTCTATTTGAGGGGGCTCAAGATTATATTTTATCCGGAGCATTTGTTGGAGACGGGTTTGTAACAGGATCAATATTCTTAAGCAATACTAGGCACTCTGGTATAAAAATGGCTGGAACTAATTCTGGTTACATATTATCAGTTGGGTATGATGGATTTCTTAGTGCATCATTAGGATTAACTGGACCTGGATTCTTAATTTATAGTGGTTCTGTTCTACCAAGTAGTGGTGATGGTTATACAGGAGTTGGTATAGAATTAGTTGCAAACAGTAGTAGTTATTTAAGATACTCTACTAATCCAGATAGATTTGAGGTTGTAACAAAAACAGTTTTTCTAGGAACAACTGGTAGTGCTTTTGTATCATGTTCTGATGGTTATTTACAAATATATTCTGCTAATTTTAGAATAGATAAAAATGGCAATGTTTATATATCTGGATCAATATCGGCATCTGAAGGATACATTGGTGGATGACAAATACTATCAGATAGATTGCAATCAACAAATAATAATATGATACTGTCTGGTTCTGGTGTTATTTCTTCATCAAATTTTTATGTATCTGAAGCGGGAAATTTAACGGCATCTAATGCTTGATTCAAAGGTATAATCAGTTCATCAGAAGGAAACATAGGCGGGTGGACAATTTCTAATGGTAAACTAGTATCTAATAATAATAACATGATGTTATCCTCTTCAGGTGTTATCTCATCTTCATATTTCTATGTTGATGAATTTGGTAATTTGTCTGCGTCTTCTGGTTGGTTTGTTGGAACAGTGACAGCATCTAGAGTTGTAACAGGTGATGGTATAATATCAAATTGAATATTGAGCCCGGAATATTTGTCTGATGCAAATGATAAAATTAAACTACAACCAGCTGGACCATATATTATATCATCTTCTCAATTTCAAGTTGATATTAATGGCGGCCTAACTGCATCCAATGCTATAATAAAAGGCAACATTCAAGCCGATTCTGGTTATATAGGAAATTGAATATTAGATGCGGGTAGATTATCCGGTTCATATATTACTATGGATGCTACTGATTCTAGAATATTTAAAACAGATGATAATAATGATGCCACCGGATACTATATAGATTTTACTCCAGGCGCTGGTGATAAGTATTATGTAAGATTTGGGCCAAATTTTGCTGTATCTTCATCTGGTATTTTAATAGCATCTGGTGCAATTATCGAAGGTGTATTAACTGCATCAGCTGGTTATATAGGTGGTTGAAAAATAGAAACAGATAGATTGATATCCGATGGGTCACCATATGTTACAATGATATCAAATACTACGGAAAATTTGGCAATTTCAGCCGGGGCCGTTTCATATCATCTAACTGGTAGCGCACCGTTTATAGTAACACATGCGGGTGCTATAACAGGATCACAAGTTTTATTTACTGGTGGCAAAATTGGTGGATGAACAATAGGAAATAATCTTTCATCAACTGGTATAACTTTGGTACCAAGTGATGCCATAGAATTAGGAACGGCCACCGCATATGATACTGGCAATGGTATATGATTGGGAAATGATGGAGCTGCTAGATTTGGTAATGCTGCAGCATCTAGGTTACAATGAAATTTAACTAATATTGAAATATACAATTCAACAAATGAAAAAATAATTTCATTTGGTAACACAAATACTATTGCCGGGTGATCGATTACCACTAGCAGCATAAGTAAGAATTCAGTATGTATTGATGCTGAAACTGAAAAAATATATGTTTCTAATTCAGGGTATGTAGTTGCAATTGGTAAATATGATGGTTCAAATTATGGTATATATGCTAATGATGGTTCTAATACATTATTTGAAATGGGAACAAATGGAAATACTATTGCTAATTGAACTATATCCAGTGGTTCATTAAGATCTCCGAGTGATGAAATTATATTAGATTCTACTAATAAAAAAATAGTAGTTGGAAATAATATTGTAATTGATGGAGCAAATAAATCTATCAGCTCTAATGGATATCAATCTGGTATTAAAGGATTTAATATAACTCCAGAATATGCAGAGTTTGGTAATGTATCTGTAAGAGGAGAAATTCATTCCGCAGTATTTACAAAGGATATTATCAATGCTGTTAATGGCTATTTAATGATAGCAAATTCATCTATTTTATCAGAATCTATAGATGATGCTCAAACATATATACTAGTTAATGATAATGTTTTTAAAGATAATGATATACTAAGATTTAAAGATGAAACAAACAGTGAATATTTATTAATTACTGGTTCTATTAATACTGGTTCGGCTCCATATAAATTTGATGTAACAAGAGATTATGATGGAACTGGGGCAAATGTATGGTCATCTGGTTCTGCTGTTGTTTCTACTGCTCAATCTGGTAGCGGATATATTTTATTAGATGCTTCTTCTAATTACTCACCTTTTATGGATATTATTATTAGAACTGGATCTGGTTGAAATGATATAGAAACTAGAGCACGATTGGGAAGTTTAGCTGGCATAACTGATTTAGATGTAGGGCTTTCTGCAGGAAACAATCAATATGGTTTATACTCAGATAATGTTTATTTAAGAGGAGGAATAGTTGCCAAGACGGGTTCAATTGGTGGATGGGAAATAACAACGGAAGACATTCATTCATCAGGAAGAACTAATAATTCAGGTATTACATTAAGATCAGATTATATTGGATTATCAGGTAGTGGGGCTACTTTATACTTAGGTGCTACAACTGATTATATTAAATGAAATGGTTCTAATTTATATATAAATTTAAGTAATTTTGAATTATCTTCTAATAATATTGATATATCTTCTATAAATGCCTCAATGTCTTTGGGCGAAGGAAAAATAGTATTACAGGGGGATGCAACTAATCCATACATATCAATAAATCAAGCAACTAAAGGATATGATCAAACAGGTGAATTTATTGGATATGATTCTGGTGTTGGTAAATTCTCATTAAAAACAGATACTACTAAATACTTTTTATACGATGGAACTGATTTATTTTTTAAGTCTCCTAGATTTGTATTAAATAGCGATACCGGATTCCTATCTATTTCTGGTTCTATAACAGCGTCGAATGGTATATTTGAAGGATATATGATCGCCGGCGAATCAAAGATTGGTAAAGATGTAGGGGGGGTTGGTTCTAGTGGATTATATCTCAATGCTACAAATTATGCATATGATACTGGAAATTACAGATGGGGTGATGCTACAAATTACTTTTCATCATCCGGCAAATTGGTTAGTACTAATTTTGAATTGTCAGGGAGCACGACTTTAAGAATTGGAACAGACAAAATTGCACTAGGTACGAATGCTGATGAAATAACTTTATCTGCAGGAACTGGATTTTATACAAACGTTTCTGGGCATTTTAAGGTTGGATCAACAACTGAATATATTACTTGAGATGGTTCAAATTTAAATATTTTAACGGATAATATATTCTTATCAGGTAGTAATGTTCAAATTATTACAGAGAATTTCTTATTAGGAAACAATCAAAATTATATCAGTGGTTCTGATAATGGGTTAACTATACAAACTAGTAACGCAATCATTAGTGGTAGCAGTGTTATTATTGATACTCCTATATTCTTTTTAGGAGATACTGGTAGTGCATATATATCTGGATCAGATGGAAAATTAGAAATAAATTCTACTAATTTTACTTTAGATAATGCGGGAAATATTTATATATCTGGTATAATATCAGCATCTGAGGGTAATATAGGCGGGTGACAAATATTATCAGATAAATTGCAATCAACAAATAATAACATGATGTTGTCATCCTCTGGTGTTATTTCAGCATCTAATTTTTATATATCTGAAGCTGGTAATTTAACAGCAAGTAATGCAAATTTTCAGGGTATTATATCATCATCAGAAGGCAATATTGGCGGATTTACTATAAATTCTACTCAAATAAATGATGAAGGAAATAATCTAATCCTGAAATCTAATGGCCAAATAACAGCATCAAATGCACAAATATCAGGTAGTATAGTTGCTGATAATTTAACAATAAATAATGATATTCTACTGGGTCATAATCTAGATGTAGCTGCAGGCGGTTCCATTACTAATGATAATGTTACCATTGATGATTCCGGAATTCAAATCAATAGTGGTTCAATAACATTAGGATCAAATTTCCATGTTGATTTACTAGGAAATTTAACTGCAAGTAATGCTCAATTTTCCGGTAGTATTATAGTACAATCTGGAAAAATTGGGAAATGAAATATTGGTAATGATAGTATATATTCTGGTAGTATATATTTAGGGGGTGGTTTATCATGGTACACTTTAGATGCATTTGGTATTACTCTTGATGGTGGTGAAGTAGTCGATACTGGGTATAATTATTGGATAAGAACAGAGGATAATGATTATCTATTTAACGTCGGTTCTAGTAGTAAGTATATAAACTGAGACGGAAGCAATTTAAGTTGAAAAGGAAACAATACTGAATTAACTTCCGATGGACAATTTACTGCCAGTCAAGCTAAAATAACAGGTGATATAAATTGCAATAATATTACTGCTAATTCAGGTTCTATAAGTGGATGGGTTCTTAGTGATGATTACTTAACTGGGGTTGGTGGGTCGATCAAAACTGCTGCAAGTGGGCAGAGGGTGGTAATTAACGGTGCTGATAATACATTAAAATTTTATAAGCAGGGATTGGATAATCCGATAATAATAATAGATGATAATACATTTGGGGGAGAGCCAGGTATAAAAATACTTTCTGGATCGATTTATATTTATGAAATCTATATAGATAATAATTCATTTATTGGTAGAGGGTATATAAAGACAAAATTAAATTTTATTGATGATTTGATGGGTCGTGCAATATGGGCTACCATTAGCGATCCATCTGATTACACATATGCTCAGAAAAGAATAGCAGTATATGCGGACGCTAATGTAGATAATGAGGCAAATACTTCTATTCCTATAGGAATTTATGGGTCTGCTGTTACAGCAAATAGCGCGATATCAGCTTGGGCAGGATATTTTGATAATGGTGATGTCCTTATTAAAAATTATCTCCGTGTTGGTGGTCTTGCAGATAATATTACAGAAGCATTTGGCATAAAGTTTGGTTCAAGTGAAGATACTAATCTTTATCGCTCAGCTGCAAATGTATTGAAGACAGATGATTCTCTGCATGTAGGTACAAATTTAATTGTCACCGGTAGTATTGTAGTTGGTGATTATTTAGTTTCTAGATGTATTGCCGGTTCAACTGTTAGGAATTCTCATGATGCTGAAACCAATACTGCAGAAGGTTCTTACACAAAATTAAAGACAATCACATTTTCAAATGGTTTTATAGGTCAGTTTAGGTGTACCTGACAGATGAAGATATTAGTATATGGTACAGGTTATGCAAAGTTATACAAGAATGGTGTCGCCATAGATGGTACTGAAAATACTACAACCAATACCAGTTATGAAGCGAAAACAGAGGACGTAACTCTTGATTTTGATTCGACCGATACATTGGAATTGTGAGCTTATACTACAGATTCTCCTGTCTATGTCAAAGAATTAAGACTCTCATATGATTATAATCCAACAGTGCCTTCTTCGAATAGTTAGTTTACAAAAGTTATTCAAAAAAAAAATCTAGTTTTTCTCTTCTTGTAATATATTTATATATGATAAGTAAATTGCTGATTATACATTATAACAGCAATAAATATTCAACCTAACAAACAAGGAGAATTACAATGAAAAATTCATTAGTAAAATTTAATCGTTCTAATCCAATTTTTAGAGATGATGTTGTAACAAGATTTGATGACTTTTTTGATTCTGTATTCAATCATTTCATAACGCCTTTTGGCCCGATTGCTATTTCTGAAAGCGGGTATCCAAAAGTTAATGTTATCGAAAAGACTGATTCATATGTCATTGAAGCATCAGTTCCAGGAATGAACAAAAACAATATCAAAATAACTACTAAAGATGGAATAGTAAGAATATCAGGTGAAAGAAGAAATGAGCAAGAGATAAATAAAGAAAATTATTTATGCCGAGAATTAAAGTGCTCATCATTCTCTAGAAGTTTCGATTTTGATGGAATTGCTAATTTTGATCAAATTACTAGTAAATTAGAAAATGGAATACTAATTATCAATGTTCCCAAAAAGAAAGAAATTATTGAAAAAGAAGAATTTAAAGAAATAAAAATAGAATAAAGGAAAAATAACAAATGTCAGAACAACAATTAGATTTAAAAGAAATAATTAGTGCTATTAATCTTTGTCAACAAGAATCGCAAAAGTATAATACAGTAGCAAATACATTATCTAAATGCGCATTACTAGTGCAGAGTTTATTAAAACAAGGTGAAGAACAAGCGGCAATAGAACGCCCGGCGGCACCCGAAAGTAATACAGAACCAAGCAAGGAAAACACTAAAGCAGAAGCATAAGCAATTAGCAAGATACAGAATTAGTTTTTTAAAATGCTCAGTATATATGTGTTGCTGGGCATTTTTTTTTTGTTTTTTCTCTTGTTTTTTAAATAATTTTATATTAAATTATAGCGTTATTTAAAATTAAAGAAAGGAAAAGAAAATGAACGAGCGATTTCAAAAGATTTTTTTAGAAGCCCATCAGGCGGGAATGGCTGCTGGCAATGGTCATAATCCAACCCCAATGGTAGTTCAGCAGCACACCAATATGCTTAATGATAATAGTCCAGTCGAGCAAGAATGGGCAGTTCCCGATGGAGTATGCGGGTTTGCTTGGGTGGTATTAAAGCCTGCGAATAATGCCTTTGCAAAGTGGCTGGTTGCAAATGGATATGCCAGAAAAGATTCCTATTACGGCGGAGTAAGACTATCGGTGAGTTATTTTAACCAATCGATGGAACGAAAAGAAAAGTATGCTCGGGCATTTGCTGCAGTAATCAATAAATATAATGAAGAATTGAAATTGAAATATGCTTATCCAATGAGCAGGATGGACTAAATTAAAATTATTGTTTTATTGATTAGAATTATTTAAATTATGATGCTTTTTAAAAATTAAAATTAGTTCGCCTTTAACTATTCAATAAGTTATTTAAAAATTGAATTTGGGATGTAAAAACTGACGGCTATGGTGCATACCGCTATCAACGACCCAGTCTGGCTGCGCTGCCCACCTGAAATATGGTAAAAGTTGGATTTGCATGACTATGACCTTGGATTTTCGACAGAGAAAATCAAGTAGTACCCATCCTAAATTATATATGAAAGGCTACTGTGGCGAAATGGAAACCGCAAGACCTGAACCCGTACCAGTAGAATATCTACTGGTGTATCTAAAGCGGCAATGCAGGTTCGAATCCTGTCAGTAGCCCATAGTAATTAATAAAAGAGGATTAAATATGATTTCAGAAGTAATGAAAAAATGTATCGATAGTATGGATTATGAGAGTATGTTACGTCTTTGGCGATTTGCACCAATTGGGCATCCAATGTTTCAAGGCGAACTGGGACAGTATTATGCAGAAGCGATGAACAGAAAGAGAGAAGAAGTTTGTAATGAGGAACAAGTTCGGATATCAAAGGAAATAGGTTGGTAAAAATGAGGAGTAAACATGCAAGTAAATGAATTCAAACACGGAGATAGAGTAAAATATATTCCAACTCATGCAGAAGGTAATCAAAATCATCCCGATTGTGAAACAGGAATAGTATCATCTGTTAATGATAAATTTGTATTTGTAAAATATGATAATGAAATGTGTATAATGGCAACCGGAGATGAACCGTATACTGCTCAGGCAACGAGACCTGAAGACTTGATTTTATTTTAATCTTTTTGAAAATTTTAATGTAGATGTAGCTAAATTGGTATAGCAGTTGGCTGTTAACCAACGGGATAAAAGTTCAAATCTTTTCGTCTACGCATAATTATTGTTATTTGACATAGTGATAAAGAATGCATTGGTAGCCCGATTGGCAAGGGGGCGGACTGTAAATCCGTTTAATCATCAAAGTAAGTTCGAATCTTCTCCAATGCACTACTGAGTCTTTAGCTAAATTGGTAAAGCAATCAGCCCTTACCTGATAGATTGTATGTTCAAGTCATATAAGACTCACTATAAATAGGGCCTTTAACTCAGTTGGTTTTAGAGTGCTGAGCTCATAACTCAGGAGTCACCTGTTCAAATCAGGTAAGGCCCACCAAAAAATATTGGTTAAAATATAACGCCTTGGTAGAAAATTAAAATTTAACTAAATATAAAAAGTATTCGACCTTGTCATCTAATTGGTTAGGATATAAGACTTTCAATCTTATAATACAAGATCGTATCTTGTCCGGGTTACTAAAATTTACTAATAGCATAAGGAGAAATAACATGGAAATTATTAATGCAATCATAGACAAAATTAAATGTAATTTTAATCCAGAATATCCAAGTATATATAGAAATTTACGGTATTTTTTCAATTCATTACTGGGTAGATATTCTTGGTATAATTCGTGGGGAATGCCATCATATATTGCAGAGAGAATGTTACCATTACTATATAATGTAAGAAAACAATGTCATTCATATCCCGGAATGTTAAGTAGCTTTGAAGAATGGCAAAATATTTTAGATGATATAATATTTGCATTAGAATATTATATCTGTAATGAGCATCAATTTAATCCATTACGATATAGAAAATTGAAAAAGCAATTTACAAAAAAATATGGCTGGCATACTACAAAAAATGAAAATTTTAAAAGAAAACCCTGTAGAGATATTATACAAGGATATTTCAATAATTTTCCATATAAATGTAATTATGATTTGCAGATCAAATTTGAAGAAAGAATGCAGAGGGGGTTTGAATTAATGGGTAAATATTTTACATATCTATATGATTAATAAACATTTAATTCTGGGTGTAATTTAATTGGTTAAACTCCGTGCCTTGGAAGCACGTTTATGCCTGTTCAAATCAGGCTGCCCAGACACTTTATTTTTTCTTGTTTTATTGATTAATTATATAATAAATTTATTGGGGCTGGGGAATGCTTGGGGTGTTCGCCTCGCTTGCACCGAGGATATCAGGTCAGTTCAAATCCGACTAGCTCCACAATATAGGAGATATACATATGAACAAAATACAAAATAAATACAAACTCATTGTTGCTCTATTCATATCATATGTAATAGAATCTATTGCATTAATTTTAATTGGAAAGAAGATGCTAAGTACTACTGGATTATACTTATTAGCATGGATTCAATGGGGGCTAAATATTATAATTTCTTTTCTATCTTACATTTGGATAGATTCATTGGATAGAAAAAAGTAAATAATGGAGGAATCGCTCAACTGGTGGAGCAGCTGACTTGAAATCAGCCAGGCTATTAACAATAGTCTTGGGGGTTCGAATCCTCTTTCCTCCGCAAAAATTCATTACAAATAAGATATAATACTGAACAAAGAAAAAAAGAAGAGGACTCATTAATGTTAAATTTTAAAGTATTCTCTAGACAAAATATAGAACAATATCAAAGTAAAAATTCTTGGTGCTTAATTTCTATACGAGACCCTGGTAGTAATATTGTTTCTATAAATACAGATAATCTGATATCTTCTATTTACTTGGATTTTTATGATTTAGATCAGTCAATTCCGGGCATGAAAAATTGCAAAATGATCGATAAATTCGATGCAATCAAAATTATAGAAATGGTCGAAGAATTTAAACATGTATGTAATACTTTTTGTATAAATTGTGAAGCCGGAGAAAGTAGAAGTTCCGGAGTAGCAGCGGCATTATCTAAAATATACAATAAAAATGATGATGTGTATTTTCAATCATATTGCCCAAATAGACTTGTATATAGAACAATTTTATCAGTAGCATTTGATATGGATTTATGAGAATAGGGCTCTTATTCTAACTGGATAAAATGCAAGGCTACGACCCTTGAGATGCAAGTTCAAATCTTGTAGAGCCCTCTTATTTAACCGGGTATAGTTCAATTGGTAGAACGCCAGCCTTCCAAGTTGGTTGTTAAGAGTTCAAGTCTCTTTGCCCGGTCTGTGACTGTAGTTTAATGGTAAAACGCATGGCTGTGGCCCATGTCATACGGATTCGATTTCCGTCAGTCACCAATAATATTATGTATTATGGGCAATAGTTTAATGGTAAAATCCCGGTCTCCAAAACCGATAGATGAGAGTTCAAATCTTTCTTGCCCGGCAATAAATTTTTTCTTCTAGGCGCTATATTTATTTATGGATAAATAAAAAGATATAACTATAACTAGGAGAAAATAAAATGCCAGAAATGAAACCGGCCAGTGGAGTAAAATTTAATACACCTCACTATGATGAAATACAGCAAATATTAAATTATTTACAAAAAGTAACTGGAGCTCAATATACTAATTGCTATTCAGATGTATCAAAAGTATATAGAGCAAAATTAAAACAAAATACAGTATTATTAAGTGCACCGACTGCATCAGAAATTGTTAACACTATAGGTGCTACTGTTACTTGGATAGCTATAGATACTGGTTCTTATGTAGCATCAGCATCATCTGAGATTTTTTCAACGGGATCTTTGAGCTGCTGGGCACATTTAGGTTCACCAATGTCTCACAGTTTAGAAGCAAATGTTTATATTACACCATCTGGTAGTAAAGGTGACCAATGTGTGTTAAAAGTATATGACACCGGCTCAGTATTAACAGACGGGTTTGATAACTTGTTTGTAGAAATCAAAATTGCATAATTAAACCAAAATTTTTGTTTTGTTATAAAGTATTTTTCTATATAGTCTAGTAATGGACTTATAGAATTACTTTGTTTGTACATATGCTCCTATAATTCAATAAGTTGAAATTTCATAAAAGCCACAGTAGTTTAATTGGGAAAACGACTGACTTGTAATCAGTAGAGAGTGGGTTCGATTCCAACCTGTGGCTCTAATCTTTATTATACCTCAGTAGTTCAATGGTAGAATGGGTGACTGATATTCATCTGATAGTAGTTCAATTCTATTCTGGGGTACTATTGCCTTTGTAATTCAATTGAAAGAATGATTGATCCGTAATCAATTTATACTAGTTTGAGTCTAGTCAAAGGCTCAAAGATTTTTCTTGTTTATATGTAATATATTCATTAAATTATTTTGAAAATTGAAAATATGTATTTTATCAATAATTATATATATCTAATTGAAAAAGACTAAGTAATCAAAGAGAAAATAAAAGGAAAAATAAACATTGAGAGGGTTTGCTTGTATTGGATTAGATAATCCAAAATTTATTGGAAATATAGGGGGCGTTTTACGAGCCTGCAATAATTATAATGCTTCTTTAATTGTAATTTCGGGTCAAAGATTTAAAAAGCAATGTACAGATACTACAAAGGCATATCGTCGTATCCCGCTTTTGCAAGTAGAAAATCTTAAAGATGCAATTCCTTATGATTGTGTTCCCGTTGCAGTGGATTTAATAGAAGGCGCGAGGTCGTTACCAGAATATACTCATCCGGAAAGGGCGTTTTATATTTTTGGTGCTGAAGATGCTACTCTTGGAGAAAGAATACTTTCTTGGTGCAGGGATATAGTTTATATTCCAACCAACAGATGTATAAATTTAGCAGCAACCGTTAATGTTGTGCTATATGATAGACTTGCAAAACAACTCAATATGAAAGGGGAGAAATATGAAAGCAAAAGATTATTTGAATAAAAAATTAGTTCCAGATCCAATTAAAGGTAAGCCAATTGTTTGTCCATGTTGTGGGAAATTTATTGGTTACGATAAGGACTTTATGTTTATGGTAATTCAAAGACCAGGAATTGTCTGCCCAGATTGTGATGAAATTGTTATTCCTTGTAGTAACATAACCAATATAATATAACAATCAATTATTTGTGCCCATAGTGAAACGGATTATCACAGTGGCCTTCTAAGCCTCTAGTCCAAGTTCAAATCTTGGTGGGCATACGCATACATTTACAACAAGGAGTATATTATGAATTCAGAGTCAAAAGACCATAAAGAATTTACCGAAGAGGAATGTAATTTGATCTTAAATGCATTACTATTTTCTGCGAATGAAGATATGTGCGCAAATTTTAGTGATAATGATAATAGCAATATGATGTCATTAGCATCAAAAATAGAAAAAATCTATCCTGATATGTTACCTGATTTAATCTATGCCGTTAGATATAAACATAATACTAGTAACATGAAGATACTGAAAAAACTCAAAGTAAATATTGAACAGTAGCCCCGATGGCGGAATGGTATACTGCAACAGACTTAAAATCTGTCGTCCTTTATGGGCATGTAAGTTCAAATCTTACTCGGGGTACACTGATAGTATGCATCTATAGACGAATTGGCATAGTCAACAGGCTTAGACCCTGTGCCTGTTATAGGCGTGGTGGTTCAACTCCACTTAGATGCACTTTTGAAATTGGATTCGTGGTCTAATGGCAAGGGCACTAGATTGTCGATCTAGACGATGCCAGTTCAAATCTGGTCGAATCCGCTAAAAATAGTTCTTTGATTTTATAGTATTTTTAATTAAATTTAGAGGGTTAAATAAAAAGGAAACTGAATGAATTCTATAACATTCCAAAATAAAATAGAAGGATTTAATAACAAAATAACATTTTCAGAAGATGCCGATAGAATTGTTTCTGTTATTGTATATAGTAGTGCAAAATTTTACAAAGAATTTAAAAATATAAAATTAAAGCATTTATTGAAAATTATTACATCTGGATATATTGAAGATACTGGAAATTTATACACTGATATTTTATTTTCTAAATCTGATACAGATAAATTAATAAACTGGTTAATTGAAACTAGAGCATTTAAAGAAAATAAAAAGAGAATTATGCCAGTCGCCATAGAATATGAAGGAGAAATTATTGGATATTCTATGAATTGCGCCTGTTTTAGTCCAAGTCATTGTATACGATTTCACAAAAAAGATAGATTTGATATGCATGAAAATATCAATTACTTATTTTCTTTTGAAGCTAATTTGGAATGGGTATATTATGATGATTCTAATAATCGAAATGATATTGAGATTTTTGACAGGATTAGAATTATAGCAAAAAGATTTGCTGATACTATTCTAGAAAGACCAGTAACATTTTCATCCGAATTTATGTTTAATTACCATACAAATCAAGTTGTAGATTTTGTTAATATTTTAAATGGATTTTAAATAAACAATAAGTTAAAAACAGGAGGCAAATATGCCATATAAAAAAGATAATGTATTCACGAAATTTATACGAAAACTTAGGCGACATGGATATGTCAGTGGAACCACATTGTCATCTTCAGTACTATATTATGATTTTGGGGGTGGGGGACTCGCTTCTACCAATAGTAATGATCCAAATTCTTTACAACATAAAGATACTAGAGAAGCAAAAAAACCAGTAGAAATATATAATGAAATCATTTCGGAATCCCCAATACTTGATTTAACAAACTTAGATGAAAAAATAAAAATTGTATATAAACGATTACAAGCACTGGAAGAATTAGGAATGCATCCAACGGATGAAAATACCGCATTGCAATATTTAAGAGCCAGAAAAAAGTTTAAAGAATATTCAGAATTAAAGTGGGCGGCCACCAATCAAGATTTGATTAATAAACTTTGTGCAAAATATAAAGTAAAGCAAGTAACATTTAATTTGTATTACAAAAGTGTCCCGAATGAAGGAATAGATGAAATTGAAAAATTTGCAGAAATATTTAAAAAAATAATCAGAAAAGAAGATATTACAAATATGTTACATTTGATTATTGATGATGGCGGCGAAGAAACGAAGAAAGACCCGATTCTTCTTGCAAAATCACCATTTGGAAATTATTTTTATATTCTTGGTGCGTGGGATAAAGAAGTAGAAATAGTTGATAAATTAGTATATAATGCTTAAAAACACTAATATATAGAAAAAATAATTGGTTTTGGAGGAAACATATAATGCAAAACATCGAGAAATTTAGATATTTTTGTTATATCATATGAGTATTATTAGAACCAATCATGTTATATTTTTTAATTAAATATTGTATAACAATTACAAAGTTATTAAATTTAATACTAATAAAATTACAGTAAAAGGAGAATGAAATGCCAGAAAAAATTAAATTATACAGAGGAATAGATGCTTGGAGTGCAGTACATCTATTGGGTTGCTATTTTCTAATGACTTTGGGATTGCAATGACATGAAACAGTAACATTAGGAATTTTATGAGAAGGAATAGATTACATTTATTCATGTTATTCTGATAAGTTACCAACGTGGGTATCTTTAATATTTGATCCGAGAGGCGCAGATATAATGGATATAGTAATGGATTCAATTGGAATTCTACTATTCATTGGACTTAGATATTTTGGTATTTATATGTTTTTTGCATAAATATTTATATAATAGGTGGGTATCTCAACTGGTAGAGACACGGTCTTTAACTAAGGAGCTTTATATTGGAAACAGTATAAATGAAAGAGAATGATATCGGTGAACCCTGTAAAATGGCAATACCGAGGGAATAGATTTTTTAATCTAGCCCGTAGAGAGCAGATAATTCTCAACCTAAGTTATATTTTTGTAATATGGTTAAGATGTGCTCCAGACTACAAACAACTTTTAGTTGGTGGTGAAAATCATAGTAGTATGCAAAACCGTATCGGGCCTCCAAAGCCTGGGCATGCGGGTTCAACTCCTGCCCCACCTGCGAGTAATTAATAAAAGGAGTTATGTATGAAAGAATTTTTAAATCATATAGTTGATGTAAAAATAGACAATGAATTAAATCGAGGTTTAGTTATAGCAACTCACGAATTTAAAGAAATGCAAGATACAGAATCACCAGATGATATGCCAAGTTTTTTAGATAAAGTTAAAGTTACTGTTTATTTTCCGTTATATAAAAGATGTATGAAATTAGATTCAAATCAAATAATTAATGTTAGAGAAGAATTTCAATTATAAAATATTCCCCGATCGTATAATTGGCAGTACACTAGGCCTTGGACCTGGTTATAGTGGTTCGAATCCATTTCGGGGAGCATAATATTTAGCCTTGATAGTTTAATCTGGCAGAACATCTGGCTTACATCCAGAAGATTGAAAGTTCAAATCTTTCTCAAGGTACCAATAAAAAATAGTATTTGTTTTATATCTGTTTTTTCATTAAATTATATTGTTATTTAATTATAGAGGGTTACAATGAAAGATGAAGAAATAATGGCATTGGTTGAACAAGAAGCAAATGAGTTTCGAGTTCAACATGATATGTGTATTCTTATTCCAGACCATTTGTTAATAATGGCTATTCTGACTGGGGTAAAAATGGGAATGGATTTGTTTAACAAAGAAATTAAAAAACTCAATGAATAAATTAGAATATGAAACAAATTTAATCAAAGATCTGAATAAAGAATTATTCTCGGAAATAATTCCTAAACATTCGGAGAAATTACAGTTTGATTTACTCAAGCATAGTGCAATTCTATCATATCGAGGTTCTTTAACTAACGGCACTTATATACCAGATTCAATTGATGACATTGATATAATTGGTATAATTATTCCCCCAATTGAATATGTCCTTGGCAATAAACAATTTGGTAGTAGAGATACTATAGAAATAAAAGATGGGAAATGGGATATTGTTTTATATTCAATCAAAAAATTCTTTAATCTATTAGTAAAAAATAATCCAAACATTGTTAGTGTATTATGGTTACCTGAAAGATTTGATATTCATATAAATGAAATTGGCATTGAAATTATAAAACACAGAGAAGAATTCATTAATAAAAACATATACAATTCTTTTCTGGGCTATGCTAATGATCAATTAAATAGGATGACTAAATTTACTTTTGAAGGATACATGGGCGAAAAAAGAAAGCAACTAGTTAACAAATATGGATTTGATTGTAAGAATGCATCACACCTAATTCGATTACTAAAAATGGCATTAGAAGTAATTGTAACTAAGAAATTTATTGTTTATCGAGAAAACGATGCCGATGAACTAGTAGCAATAAAAAGAGGTGATTGGTCAATTGAAAAAGTAAAAAAATATGCTAATGATTTATTTGCTAGTATTGAATTACTTCGGGGAAGTACACAATTACCAGATGAAAATTATGACGCTGCAAATAAGTTACTAATAGAATTATCAAAAAAGTTTTATAGGATATAAATTTATGATGAAAATTATATTTAAAATTTGTCAAATACTTATTGGCGTTTTAACTCCACTGGCTTTATTTGTTTTAACATATCAACCACTATTAGAAAAGTGTAAACCAGGATTTGTATGCCCAAAATATGTTCTTATTTTTTACAGTATTTATATATGGGCTCTAATATTAGTATATATTATGAATTTGATATTAGTTGCTGCAGAAGATATAACTAGAAATGATCATTTATTTATATCAATTATTGTAACTAAATTAATTGATAATATTACTATAATGATAACATGCATTGGGTTTGTAGTAGTATTGTGGTTATTAGATAGGAAATATGAATCTATTTTAATGATATCTGGAGTAGTTTCAAATTATCTAATAATAACTACCAGAATTTCTTACAATAAGAAATTCAAACAAGAAATTGAGAAAAAAATTAGTAAAATAAAGTAAGGAGTTAAAAATGATAGAATTTGAACTTGAATTACTAGATAAATTTTATTGGAATATTGATAGATATTACCCATATAGTAGTGTATATCTGGTAGATCGTATTCTCGAATTCGACGGATTAACAAATAATAATGATACAATTAATTTTATACATTCTGTTAGAGACAATATCGATCAAAGGTTAATTAATAGCATCGTTAAAAGGTCATCTGACAATAAATCAGTTGTTCGATTTACTAATGAAAAAACTAAAAACAAACATATATTTATGTGTTTTTATGATAATAGTCTATATATCGGAGCATCTATTAAAAAACGAGATTCTGGTATATTTTATGATTTGATAAATAAACTGGTAAAATAGTAACAGGAGTTAGATATGATAAAATATAGTATATTTGCTGGCAAGTTTAATCCGCCCCATTATGGTCATTGTTTTGCTATTGATAAAGCATTAGTAGTTAATCCGGAGAATATAATACTAATTTGCCCTTACATAGATAATAGCATGTCAGAGGAACAATATAATAATGTGTTAACTATGAGTAAATTATTTTTTGTTAATCTATATTTAGAAGACTCGTATAAAATAATAAACTATAGATATTCACAATTTGCCGACTTATTAGAATATTTAACAATAACTTTAAAACAAGCATCATTCAATATAATCATTGATAATAATACTAAATTATCAGAATGGAAAAAATATAATAGAATAATTGATGAAAATACATTTACAATTATAAAAAGAGATCTGAATATTAATGGTTCAATGATTAGGTCTTTATGTGAGAATAAAGAATATGATGGTGCAACTAAACATACATCAGAAGAAGTAATAGAATACGTAAAAACCAACAATCTATATCAAAGGAGTTAGTTATGGAAAAAATACTAGTAAAGAAAAGAATTTCAATATGGAGTCTGAGGGATCAACAATTGAATTTACAACAATTGCAAGACAAAATAAAATCTTTACAATCTAGAGGTTGGTCTGAAATAACATTCAATATAAACTGGGAACGAGAATTTACTTTTTATGGAAAAAGATTAGAAAGAGATAAAGAATTCAAAACTAGAATGAATAAACTAAAAATGAAATTAAAAAAATTAGGTGAAAAAATTAAAAAAGATAAAGAAGAATATATCAAATTATCAATACAAATATCTGACTCTGAATAAAAAAAATAAGTTTTTCTCTATTTTTTTACCATTTTTTTATATTTATATATGTAAAACTCAAATCAATTAGTGAAGTGCTATCTTAAAACAGCATTTGAGTATATAGTCTATATAAATTCATTAGTTGATTGCGGGAAATAAAAATATAACCCAAAAAGGAGAATCATTATGAAAAAGAATGACGTTAGTGTTTCATTGGCAATTAATGGTAATTTGCTAAAAGAAAAAGTTATTAATAGTATTCCAACATTTCATCTATTAGATGACACAGAATTTGCATTAGTTATAGACAATATGTCTAGAACCAAATATGCAGTGGATGTAATAATAGATGGAAAAAATCAATCTCATAGATTAATACTAAGAGAAGGTGAACATGTTAATCTAGAAAGATGGTTTGAGGATAATAGGAAATTCAAATTTGTTACATATGATGCTTTAAAGAATAATCCAGGTATTGCTAATAATGGAAACATTACTTTAAAGTTTTATAAAGAACGAGTAGATCAACCTGTAATTACTTATACTCGATGAACTCCACAATATTATACTAATACTGGAACTATATATCCATTGTCTTGGCCATCAACTGGTGATTTCGTTTCATGCGCCACCGCTGGCAACAAAACGCGTTGTGTTGCCAGCAACACAACGGGTGGTTCTATTCAATTAGTTAATAATGCACTATCAGCTGATACTATAAAAACAGGCAAAACTGAAATGGGCAATATTTCTAATCAAGAATTCAATACAGATTATTTTTCTACTTTTGAATATTTCCCTTCATTTGAAATTAACATGAAATTATTACCAGCAGAGGTTGCTCATTACGAATATAAAACAACTAATGATACAAGAGTATACTGCTCAGAATGCGGTAGAAAAATAAAAAATGGTTGAAAATATTGTGCTGGTTGCGGAAAAAAAGTATAAATTTATCTTGTTTTCTATTCAGTATTATATTAAATTATAGAGTTATTTAAAATTAATTAGTTATTTGAAAATAGAAATGGGAGGTGGCGAGAATCGTATGGTTCATGTTTGTTCATTAATCAGGCCTACGACGTTAGTCACCCCCTAGGTTTTTTGAAAATTTTGTCTCTCATATCAAATAGTATATGAGGAAACAGCATTGTCAAAAAAGCGAATGAGTACACCCGCAAGGCCTCTGGAGTCGCCAAGCGTCTTTAAGTCTTGCGGGAAAGATTTTTGAAAATTGAATATGCTCGGCGGAATAGATACTTGTATACGGGTTACTATTTCAGAACTCACAAGTCTACTGCATAAGTTGAGATAGATTTATCTTAGACAAGTCGATGGGTGGTCGATCCGAGCAGAAAAGGCTACTGTGGCGGAATAAATAGCATGCTTGGCAGACGCACGGCAAGATGTGTGGTGGGAAGCCAGATTAACCTTTAACATACATACATCATACGGGTTGAAATCCCGTCAGTAGCCCAAAGTTTTTTAATGAAATTGTTATATAGGTCACAGAGTTTATTTTTTCCCTTCTTTTCTCTGTGACCTTTTTTATTTTACCAAACTAAAATATTTATATTTGTATATGATAAAATTCAAAAAAATAGTACTAGAACTATCGTTAAAAGATAGAGCAGAAGATATAGCTCAAATAGTTCATAGTGGTCAAAATAGACGTTCGTCTGGTGCACCATACATAATTCATCCTGTTAGAGTTCAATTACTAGCAAAACGATTTGGATTGGGAAACGATGAACAATTGATTGCAATATTACATGATACATATGAAGATAGTAATAACAAATCTTTGGTAATTGCAAATATTAACAATAAATTTGGTAATGAAATTGCTAAAAATGTTATTGCATTGTCACACGAACGAGGTACAGATTATACTAATTATGTATATGAATTATCCAAAAAATACCCAAAAGCATTCAATGTTAAACTATTGGATATGTACGATAATTTAATTGATAATCCGTCAAGTTCGCAAAAAATAAAATATTCTGAAACATTACTATTTTTAATAAATCATGGAGTAAGAATAAATAATGGTATAAAAAACGATTTAATGAAAATCATAGGGAGAAAATAAAATGGTAAAATTAAAAGATTTAACAGAAGAACAAAAAATTAGAAAAGTTATAAGAAATATGATAAAAGAAGTAATTGATTTTGATCCTACTGGCTCTTGAAAAAAATTAGATGATTCTGGTGAAGAAATTAAAAGTATAAATAAACCAGAAGAACTAGCGGAATTGCAAGCAGATGAAGATGCTAAGAATAAAGTATCAAAAGTAAAAGTAGAAAAGTCTGAAACAGAAAAGAAAGTATAATGCGAAAAATAGTTATATATCCTGGTAGATTTCAACCGCCTCATATCGGACACTTAAAAACTTATAATCTACTATGTAAACATTTTGGGAAAGATAATGTTTATATCTGTACTGCGAACAAGATTAAATATCCAGAAAGCATATTTGATTTTGAAACTAGAAAATACTTACTAACTAGAATTCTAAAAATATCTCAATCAAACATAATACAAGTAAGTAGTCCATATACACCAGAGCAATTTTTTAAAGGTTCGGGTATAACACCAGATGAAGTAATACTATTTGCTGCTTTAGGTAATAAGGATAAAGATAGAATCAAATTGAATGTTACATTAAAAAATGGAAATCTAGGTTATTATATTAGTCCACCGAAAGGCAAAGAAGTCTATTACAATGCGAATAAGCACGGTTATATTCTATTCTATAAAGATATTATGAGTGCTGTTAATCTAAGAAAAGCATTATTAGATATGAATATTGGTAATGATGTAAAAGTTAAATTATGGAATGAAATGACTGGTTTAGATGAAAAAGAATTAAATTTTGTTATGCAAAAAGTTAATGAAACTTTAAAATAATTCTTGTTTTCTATTCATTTTTATATTAAATTATAGAGTTATTTAAAAGTAAAGATAGGTTTTATAATATGCCCAATACTATAGAAACTTATACTAACATGATAATTGATTTGATTCCTTTTGCAGAAACAAAAGAATCTAGGGATTCATTAAATCAATTAATTGAAATATTTAAAAATAAATTTAAAAAAGAACCGAATTTAATTAAATATACCTTTGAAATATCTAAAGCAATATATAAATTTAAATCTAATTTTTATGAATTTTAAAACAAAATAAAGGCTAAAACAAAATGGGCGGAGCATACGGTCATATAAATCATCCTTACGAAAATTTAGATTTAACTTTCGGTGATCTAAAAAAGATCATACAGAAAGCATTATGCGCAAAGTTAAAAAATGCTAAAGAAAAAATGGATGGCATAAATTGTTTTGTTAGTTTTATAGATAATAAAATTGTGTATTCTAGAAACAAAGGCAATCTAATAAACAATGGCATTTCTAGTACAGAATTAATTGAACTGTTTGATAAAAATAAAATAGAAAAATTAACCAGAAGTATTAAATTATTTACAGATGAAATAGAGTTAATATTTAAGAATACACCTAAGATTTGTAATATCTTTTGCAATGGTAAATATTGGTTAAACGTTGAAATTTTAAATACTAATAATATTAATGTAATAGACTATGAAAACAATTATATAGTAATTCATGATATATTAAAAGTAGAAAACGGGAAATTAATATGTACTAATAATAATAAAAAGCGTCAATGTATGAAATCTATCAAATCATATCAACCTATATATGAATATTATAAACCAATTGATATTGATAGAAAAATAAAATTGAATAAAATTACTGATAATAGTTTTTTATTGAGATTAAATAATGAAATGCAGAATTACGATTTAACTAACAAGAATACAATAAAAGACTATTGGGATAGAAAAGTAGACTGGTATGTAAATAGATATAAAGTAACACCAGATACTATATTTTTGGATATGAGTAAATCGGAAATAAAAAAGTTTATTCTATATCCTCTATACAAATTGTTTATTGACTTGGGCGATATAGTAATTAGTAATGCAACTAATTATTTGTCAACTGATAGTAAGCACGACTTTACTGGTAGGATTGTTAATAAAATAGATAAACTTAACCCAGAAATCAATCCAGATCTATTATCTGAAAAATTAAAAGAAAAATTTAATACATATAAACATGAATTAATTAGTAGTAATATATTTAATAATAATCCCAATTTTAATCCAATAGAAGGGATTGTATTTGAATATAAAAATAAAAAGTATAAATTAACTGGTTTATTTTCAATAATAAATCAAATTTTAGGAATTAATCGATATGCCAGATAAAATAAAATTACGAAATATTATCAAAGAAGAATATGGTTCTATCTATCAATTAGATAACCCATATGATCCAGAGGTATTAATTCGAGGCTTTGGTCGGATGAGATGGAGTCAATTAAAAAAGCATATAGAAAATAAAATTGAGGATGAAATTATAACTATGGCCAAAAGAGGTGATTATTCGGCGCTATCATCATACTTGTTTGCTCCTCATAACTCATTCAAATTATTCGTAGATGCAGCTAATGATATAAATAAAGAATTAAATAGCCCTACTATAAAACGGAAAATCACCCTATTGAAAGGAAAATAGTAATGGCAATAAAATTAAAAAAACTATTAGAAGAAGATATTAATATTCCAGTAAATATTGGTGATACAATACTAGTTGGTAAATTTAGAAATAAACCAATTGTTATTAAAACCATTGAATATGATGAACAAGGGTTACCAATAATCAATGGCAGAAAGGGCGTTTCATTTAAAATAAAAGAAAGAAAATTACCAATTAACATTTTTCAATAAAATTTTCTATTTTTCTCTTGTTTTTTAGATATTGATTCATTAAATTATATTGTTATTTAAATATAGAAATAGATTTGATGGACAAAAAGAGTTCCTATAATACAACTTGCTAAGTAAATTTACTCTTCGTCCATCAATATTTATAATCTAATTAGGCAAAAGAAGTTCCTATATTTTTTTACTGCAATAAAAGACACTACTTCTCGCCTAATTTAATTTTTATGGGGGAAACAAAATGTTATCATCAATTAAACTTTTCAATTCAGTAATTATCAAAGAACATCAAAAAGAACTAAATCCATCAGATTTAAAATTTGCTAATATCTTTAAAGAAACTTATAAGTATGGATTTATATTTAGTCCTGAAGTTGTATCTGAATATTCATTTAATGACTTAAAACAAATAACCGCTGAAATGATCAGTGTTGGTATATTCAAAAGTTCAGAACAAATGAATAAAACATTTCAGACTTGGACTAAAATGAGAGATTCTGATATTGAAACTCTTGTTATTGAACAATTAATTCATTATATGACAACCTATGGGTTTGAAGAACTAGGAATTTATAGTGAAGACACTGTTTATTTTCCTACAAAAGATTTGGATATACCTGATATTGATGTTGAGAAATTTAATTTCACTGTTATTAAAGGTATCACTGAAATAGAACTAGCAAAAAGAACTCTAAAATTTGTTAATTCCGGAATTGCATTAAAGGAAGAAACAATAAAAGATGTTTTCGATGTTATTTCGACCCTGCATACTAACAGTATAATTTCAAACGAAGAGATTGAAACAGTTAAGAATAAAGAATTAAAAATAAAAGTGTATGAACACTTAAATATTGTTCCAAAGAATGCATCAGAATTTTTAAGAGTAATTATTAATAAAGCAACTGGAAATGCACTATTAATCAAATCTAAATCAGTTATTGAGCAATTAAAAAAATTAGGAAATGATGATGTATTTAAATATTTTAGTTTATATAAACTATTGTATAAAGATTTTAATGCATTATCAAAATCATTTTTTAGATTTAAACCATTGTTTTTAGCATTAAAAAGAACTATTTTTGATTATAAAACAAAAGAAATCAATAAAATCATTAATAAAATTAGAAAAGATGCTAATTTCTTACATACACCAATGTCAGTCGATTTTTTAAATTCTATTACAGAAAAACTCAAAAGCGGTGAAGAAATTAATGAACAAGAATTAATGAAAACCCTAGATCGTGTAAATGTATTTAGAAAAGTTAAATTACTAAACGCACTGGATTTTAGATCACAAGATGTTAAATCTATTCTATATAGAATAAGAAATAGCAAAGCTTTTGTTACAGATTTTGAATCTAATTATCTAGAAAATAAAAGTGTTCAATTAGAATATAATAAAATTAAAAACATCATTCTATCTTCAATCGCAAAAACAGTTGAAAAAAACCTTAGTGGAAAAAAAGTATACATTCCTGATAACATTTTTTATGCGATTCCCAATTCTGAAAAGCAATTTGTAGGAAATTTTCCAAACGGAACTTATATTAAAATTGAAAAAGATGATTTGCTATTTGGGGTACATTGGTTTGACTTATCTTCTTCTAATAGTGACGATCGATTACGTAATCGATTGCAATCAGATTATAATAAAAGAATTGATTTAGATTTATCAATGTTAACTATTGCAGGCGAGAAATTGGGTTGGGATGGTGGATATAGAACAAATGACAGAACAATTTTATTTTCCGGCGATAATACTTCTGCTCCAAGACCTAACGGAGCCAGTGAAATGTTTTATATGAATAATATAAATAATGAAGAGTTTCTTGTATATTTAAATTATTTTAATACCAATGCCAGTCTAGATAATAAAGTTCCATATACATTATTTATTGGTAAAGAAAAAGTCAACAAAGCCTTTGACAGACAGTATATGATTAATCCTAACAATATTATATGTCAACTTCCGTGTCAAATAAGTTCTGGGCAAAAACAAACTATAATTGGATTTATATCAATCAATAAAAATGAATCTAGATTTTATATAACAAATTATTCACTTGGAAATAATAAAACCGTTAGAAATAATAAGTATAGTAAAAAAGCAAATGAGTTTTTATCGGCATATTATAAATCTAATACATATCTAGATGATGTATTAGCAATTGCTAAAATTAACATAGTTAATGATGCAAAAGATGCTGATATAGATTTATCAGTAAATAATATCAGTAAAGATACATTTTTATCAATTTTCATGTAAAATTATTTTTAATTACTATATAGATTTCTCTTGTTTTCTATTCATTTTAATATTAAATTATAGAGTTATTTAAAATAAAGATTAAAAAATGATAAAGCTTAAAGGCTACCTATCAATTACAATGCTATTCTAGACAAGGTATTGTAATATGGTGTTGCTTGAGCTCGGCAATAGAAAAGCCTGAAACCGAAGGGCTCACGTTTGGGGACTAGAAATAGTCCCCATTTTTTTGATATTTTTTATTTTTTCTCTTGCTTTCTATAGAATTTAATATTAAATTATAGAGTTATTTAAAATTAAAGAAAGGAGAGTAAAAAAATGCGGGCGCAAAATAGAAAAACCAATAACAAGTCAACGGCGGAAGCCGTTGACTCCGGTGCTGGGTTATACCGGACGAAAGGATGTGCAAAATGAGGGTGGACGCCGGAGTTAGCCATTTAAATGATTCTGACTATTTCCAAATGTCAGACAGGTGCTATATTATTGATAAAATGATTCAGGAAATTCTAGAAACACACCCGGTATATTTTGGTGATGAAAGAATCAGAAAAGTAATCCAAAATTCCGCTGAAAACCTAAGAACAGGTTTTCAGCTAGCCGATGGGATTGGCTTTACGCTCCAAGAATCAAAAAAAAAACCCCCAACCAGACAACCGCTCAAGGCGTTAAATCAACGCAAGGGTTATGTCGTATTTGCAACAAATTTCTATCTTGGTTTGGCCTGATGAAAATCAGCAGAGCAAGAAATATAGGAATAGAAATTCATCGGACGTATGTATTAGCAGTTCTTGATGGAGTGAATAGAGATTTCGGCGCGCTGAATAAGCCCTCGGCTCTAGCGGCAAAGTTATTAGGGTAACTTATCCGACGCGGATTAGGCGTTTCAAATGCGAGTGTGCTAAGTTTAGCAAAACCAAAAAATACTTTATGTTTGAAAATCCGGTTTTAGATGCAATCGCGAAAGACGAATTAATAACCAAATGAAATCTGTGGTAGAGTTCATAATACATGTGACGGGGAATGCCCTGTTTATAAATTGAATAGAAGTAACCACCTAAATAGCATGTTATACAGATGTAATTGCTATGGGGATGGAAATGCAATGCTTAAATTTATTAGAAATTCTACAAATAAATAACTAAATCCCACATAATTATAAAAAGAAGTGATATATCACTTCTTTTTTCATGTTTAAACAATCTAATTAGTTTTTCAAAAATTTTATAATTACAAATTCGATTAGAACAAGTCTGACTTGTATAAGATGGATCAACTAAAATAAGTTTTTCTTTATTTTTTATCATTTTTTATATTTATATATAGATATGATTAAACTAAGCAACATATTAACAGAATCTTTGACAAAACAAATGATAGTAAATATCGCCAATGAATTATTTAAATATTACAATGCAAATCAACTAGAATTAAAATTTACTAATGATAAAACTTTGTTAGGAAACTTTGATTTTGATAATAATATAGTTTATGTTAACCCGAATTATAATAAAGAAGAAATTACTATTACTATATTGCATGAAATAAAGCACCTTTTACAAAAGAAATCAATAGGCAAGTCTAAATTTATTCACAATTGTGAAATAGAATTGAGTAACGGTAAAGATCAAAAAAGTGTTTCATATGAAATAGAAGCAGAAAAATGAGCAAATTCTGAATATAACAAGATTTGAAAAAATAAACTTTTTGGAGAGAAATAAATGTTGTTTTCTGGAAAAATATTAAAACAAGGCGATGCCGGTGTAGAAATAGAAGAGTTGCAAATACGACTGGCCGGGTTTGGTGGTACAATATGAAGTGGAAATTTTGGCCCAAATACAAAAAAACAAGTTATGCAATTTCAAAAAGATTATATTGGGGATGGTGTTCCTAGTGGTGTAGTTGATTTAAAAACTTTAAGGAATATTATTACATTTACAGAAGAATTTAATATTGATTTTAATAAATTAAAATGCCCGTGTGGAAAATGTAATGGGTTTGGTCTTGGAAAATATAAAAACGTGTATATTCCATCTAAGCCAAAAATAGAGGCATATTATATGTATGAATATCCTGGAATACATAAGGCTATTTTATATGCTTATAAGGCATGTATGTTTTATGCTAAAAAATATGGGTTTCCATTACCAGTAATTAATTGTGGATATAGATGTAGTGCAAATAATATTCAAAATAAAAGAAGCAGTACAAATCATTGTGGTAAAGCAATAGATATAGACTTACCAATGGTAAAGAAAACAGAAAAAGATAATCAAATAGATACGGATAGATGCAATACTTTCAGAACTAAAATGATAGAATTTGGAAATTTCCAAATTGGTTGATCTAATAGTAATCAAAAATCATTAGAACCCGAAAATATTGCCCCAACTTGGATTCATATGGATATTAGAAATTATGAAAGTAAATATTTATTAGATAGATTCTTTGTTAAATCAAATGATGAATTAAATAAATAGCAAAAAATATGTTCTCAAAAATACTTAAATGACTTATCAAAAATCCAATAGTACTAGTTATTATCGGAGTCATGGCCCTTTTAGTAATTGTCAATGCTAAAATAAATGCATTAAACAATGATATTGAATATTGAAGAAACCAAGCCGCTTTAACAGATACTATTACAGTAATTGATTCCACTATCAATATTAAGCTGGCTCAAACTGTCAGAGAAATAGAGTCTGAAAATAAAAAATTAAATAAATTACTCAAAGAAGAAAAAGATAAAATTAAAGCCCAAGTTGAAATCAATGCACTATTATTAGATAGCATCAACAATTTAAACACATCAGCTGGTAGTATAGTAATAGTAAATAACGATAGTGTTAGAACTAGATTATTCAAATATAACGCCAACGCTTTTAAATTGAGTGGATATTTTGAAATAGATAACCCGTATAGAATATCATTTGATACATTGAGTGCTACAACAGATTTAGAAATAAATTTTACAGAAAACAAATATGGTACATGAAAAGTATATGTTGACTCTAAAAATAAAAATTTAAAATTAAATTCAATTGAACCAAAGATTGTTCCATATAATAAAACTTTTTGAGAAAAAATAGAAATAATTGTTGGAGCATATGTTGGAAAAAATAATGTTGGTATAGTCAGTGATATTATGTATTCTAAGTATGGTGCAATAATTGGTTATAGTAATAACGGATTACTAATTGGCGGAAGCTATAGAATCAAATAAACAATGATAACACTAAAAAGAATAATAACTGAGGATACTATTGCAAATATAGTACAATCTATTAGAATTGTACTAGAAATAGATAGAACTACTCATGCTAAAGAACGGCAAAGTAGACACGGCTTTGGAGAAGATGAATATATATCAGATGAAGAAATTGTTGTTACTGCAAAGAAAGCCATTGAAAGTATAGGAAAAATGTTATTATTCAATTACATAGATATTGGTGATACTATTTGTATAAAGAACAATAGAACCAATCTAAATTTAGTTGGACAATTAAAACGAGACGGCGATAAAATTGATTTAGTTATAATTACAGTAATGAGAAAAAAAGACTTTAAAGTATCACCTGAAACAAAACGTATAGAAGTATAGAAGGTAGGCAGCATGTCACAAAATACAGTTGGCAGGTTAATTAACAATTTATCAAAAGAAAAAAAGATATATTCATTTGGTTCAGAAACTACTGATAAATATTGAATATCAGAATACCCGATCGGAAGAAAATGATTCGATGGCCGGGATTGATGAATAAGAACAGATGAAAACGAATCTGGTAGAATAAAATTAAAAAATGATGATGAATTATTAAAACCAGTAATTCCTCTATTTTGTCCAAAATGTAAAAGAATAATAAAACGAAAAGAAGATGAAGCCGCAGTTGTATTAAGAGGGCATTGTTATATCTGTGAATTAGATGACAGTGCTGAGAAAGAATTTAATAAACAATTTGAAAAAAATAACTAAATGACTGATAAAGAACTCATAAAACAAGAAATAATAAAGTGCTCATCTGATTACACGTATTGTTTAAAGAAATACGGTAAAATAGTAATACCAGGTAAAAGCAAGGTACCATTTGAACTATGAGATTTTCAGCAAAAAACGTTAGATCTATTCCAGGCAAATAAAAATATTATCATATTAAAAGGTAGACAGTTAGGACTATCAACACTAGTTGCTGGATTTATTGCTTGTGAATTGATATTCAAAGAACACTATCAAGCCTTAACTATAGCAACTAAAATGGGAACTGCCATTAATATAATTCGTAAGGTTAAAACATTTATAGGCGGATTTCCACCGTGAATGAAAACTGCTTTAAATGCCAATCCAATTACAGATAATGCTCAATCAGTTGAATTGTCAAATGGCAGCTTTGCAAAATCAGAAGGAAGATCAGAAGATGTTGGTAGATCAGAAGGCTTATCACTATTAGTGTGCGATGAAGCAGCATTCATTAGAAATATGGATGATATATGAGCCGGTGCATCAGAAACATTATCTACTACAGGTGGCAAAACAATAATTTTGAGCACACCTTGTGGCGTGGGAAATTGATTTCACAAAATGTACACAGATGCAGAAGAAGGAAAAACCGGATTTTTATTTTTAAAAATTCCTTGATATATGCATCCAGATAGAGATCTTAAATGAAAAGACGAAAGATTAAGAGCATTAAAATATGATATTAGAAAATTTGCTCAAGAGCACGACTGTTCATTTGAATCCTCTGGTAAAACTATTATACCTGGTACTAAAATAAAAGAGATTTCTGACAAAACTAGAGACCCGTTAGAGGTAATAGGTAGTGAAAAAAATATGTGAGTATGAAAATGACCACAAGAAAAACATACATATATTGTATCCGCTGATTCGGCTACTGCGGGTGGAGAAGATTATAGTGCATTTCATGTACTAGATTTAGAGACGTGTGAGCAAGTAGCAGAATACCAAGGCCATATATCCCCAGCTGATTTCGGAGATATGTTGGTTAGTATTGCATCTAGATATAATGAAGCATTATTAGTAATTGAAAATAATTCACTGGGCATAGCCACAATTCAGCCAGCTATAGATAAAGAGTATAAAAACTTATTATGAACTTTAAAGGGTGGATTAGAATATATTGATCCAATCAAAAATCCATATATGATGGATAATAGAACTACTACCCCCGGCTTTGCAACTACTAGAAAAACTAGACCTCTAATGATACAAAAGTTAGAAGATTATTTGGGTGATGATTCCTTAATTATTCACTCAAAACGATTTGTTAATGAATTATGAACATTTGTATATGAGGGCGGTAAAGCTCAAGCAATGGGTTCATATCATGATGACTTAATTATGGCAATGTGTATTGCATTATGAACTAGAGATACTGTTTTGAAATTAAAATCAATAAATGATTCGTTTGATAAAAGAAGAAATGATTGAATGTTTCAGCAGCAATATAGCAGTTCAGAGGCGTTGTATACAAATACAAAGTTATTTAATGACCCATATAAAATTAATACGGGGTGATTTGATGAAGATATTAGATGATTAATAGAAAAATAAACATAAGAGGAAATAATGGCAACTGATAACAAATTATTTTTTAGTAATTTAAAAAAATTATTTAGTACTGGAACTATAGTCAGACAGATTGGTAAAAAACAACTGGTTGTAAAGGATTTAGATTCTAGACAAGCTAATTTATCAAGAAGACTATATGACAGATATAATAGATTATTCCATTCTCAATATACCACAAAATCATACTTATCAGGCTGGAGACCCGGTCAAACAGTCGATCGAAGAATGAGGTACTTTGATTATGAATGTATTGCAGGTAACACTATCATTAGTACTCCGGCTGGTAATTTTACTATAGAAGAACTGTCAAAAATATATCCTGACAAATATACAAAATTTATCGTTTACTCATATGATACAAAAAATCAAAAAATAGTATTTGGTACAGCCCATTCCGCTAGAAAAACAAAAACAGATATGACATATAAAGTAAAACTGTCTAAAAATAAAGAGATAATTGCAACTGCGGATCACCCAATTTTAATGAAAAACGAGGAATATAAAACTATAGGAGAATTAAAAGTAAATGATGAAGTAATGTCATTCGATAAGAATGTTTATCAATATAAAGTTGTTAGCGTAAAACCACATAAAGTTATTGATGTATATGATATATCAGTAAACGAATATCATAACTTTGCTACTGATTCTATATTTGTTCATAATTGTATGGATGCTGATCCGTTATGTTCTTCAGTTTTGGATGTTTATGCGGAAGAAGCAGGTTTGGAGGACGAAAGCGGAGAATTATTAAACATCACTTCTGATAATGAAAATATTACTGAAATATTGCATAATTTATTTTATGATATCATCAATTTAGAATTCAATTTCTTTCCATGAGTTAGAAACTTATGTAAATACGGCGATATGTTCTTAGCCTTGGAAATTTCTCCAGAGTATGGTGTAATAAATGTATATCCATTTTCTGTATATGAAATAGAAAGAGAAGAAGGAGTCGATGAAAAAAATCCAAATGCAGTCAGATTTATTTTAATGGGAAATAGACAAGAGAGTTTGGAAAATTATGAAGTAATACATTTTAGATTATTATCAGATACAATCTTACTTCCGTACGGTCGTTCAATATTAGAACCAGGCAGAAGAATTTGAAAACAATTGCAATTGATGGAAGATGCAATGTTAATCTATAGGATAATGAGAGCACCAGAACGAAGAATATTTTATATTAACGTTGGAAATTTGGCAGCTAATGACATAGATAATTTTATGCAAAAGGCTATATCTAAAGTAAAGAAAACTCCAGTAATAGATTCAAGTACAGGTGAATTTAATTTACGATATAATGTTATGCCTGTGAAATGAGATACAAAGATTCCTTTATTAGATGGAAGAAGTATTACTATAAAACAATTATCAGAAGAATATAATAGTGGAAAAGAAAATTGAGTATATTCAATTGACAGAGAAAACAATAATAAAATAGTACCAGGAAAAGTAACTTGGTGCGGCTTAACAAGACCAGACGCCAAACTAATACGAGTAACTTTAGATGATGATGGGTATGTTGATATGACACCAGACCATCCAGTAATGTTAAGAGATGGCAATTATATTGAAGCACAACAGTTAAAAGTTAATGATTCAATTATGCCATTTTATACAAAACTGAGTATAGAGCCGGGCATCAAAAATTATGAAAAAATATACGATCCATCAAATAATGAATATGAATTTACTCATAGAATTGTATCAAGGGAATTAAATATTGATAATTATAATAATACAAAAAATATAGTTCACCATCAAAATTTTGTTCGTTTGGATAATTCCCCGGGGAATTTAAATTGCAGTATGAATGCAGCAGACCATATTAGATATCACGTTAATAATGCAAAGGGGCGAAAAAAACCAGAACATTCAAAATGAATGAAAGAAAATTATATTCCTTATATAAGAACGCCAGAACAATGCGAAAATATATCTAAACGTATGACCGGCAAAAATAATCCTAATTATGGTAAATCAGTATCCGCGTATACAAGATCTAAACTATCAGCATCAATTAAAAAAACAAAAAGAAGTGAAACGTTTAAGAAAAAATATAATGAAATATTTACAGCAGAATATAGAAAATTAATAGGTGAAAAAAGTACAATTAACAATAAAGAAAGATGGGCAAACGAAAAATTTAGAAATCATATATGTTTCGCAATGAAAGATAAATTCGATGATTACTTATTTAATAAAATGATTCAGTATATAACAATTAATCCAGATACAAATTTAGATAATCTTACAACACTAATGAATAGTAATCCAGAATTGTACGGTCATTATATTGAAATAAATATGAATCGTATGAAGCCAAAACAATTTCAAAAACATGTATTACAAAGAAGCATTAGAAAAAGATTGGGATTAACTTATAGAGAATTTAAGAAAGAAATTCAGAATAATCAGATATTAAATCATAAAGTAAAATCTATAGAAAATATAGAAAATTCTGATGCGTATTGTATGACTGTAGACAAATATCATAACTTTGCTACTGATACATATAATAGTAATACCAGATCTGGTATATTTGTTAAGAATAGTATTGCGGAAGATTTTTTCTTTCCTGTTCGCGGGGGAGAAGATAATCCAACAAAAGTTGAAACACTACCGGGCGGACAGAATACTGGAGACATAGAGGATGTTACGTATCTTCTTAGCAAACTTTTTTCCGCTTTCAAAGTCCCAAAATCATTTCTTCAGTACGAAAGCGACGTTTCTGCAAAGTCGACACTCGCAATCGAGGACATTCGTTTCTCTCGTTCAGTTGAGAGAGTTCAAAAAATTATCGAAGCTGAATTGACTAAGATAGCAATTATACATCTATATAGTCAAGGATTCAGAAATGAGGATTTAATCAATTTTGATTTAAAATTAACTAGATCATCTACTCTAAGAGAACAGCAAAAACTAGATTTGCTCGATAAAAAAGTATCAATGACAAAATCTTGCAGAGAGTCTGAGAGTCTTAGTATGAAATGAATATATGAGACCGTTTGGGAATTTTCTGAAGATGAAATAAAAGATATCGAAGATGAAATTATTAATGATAAAAAGACTATGTTTAGAATGGCTCAGATACAGGATGGTGGGAATGACCCAGCAATTACAAATAAAGTCGTTGATACTAGTAATACCGCTTCAGATAATAATTCAGCATCTAGTGGTTCTAAAGAAGATACTTCAACTAAAAGTGCTGATAAAGAAGTAGGATTCGATTGAAATGATGAAAAAGATAGTAATAAAGAAGAAAGAAATAGTAATGTTGGATTTGATAATAAACGAGTAACTGGTTATGCTCCGACCATATCTGCTGCATATTTATCCAATATAGCAAAGAAATTTAATATAACAGATAAAAATATTCGTACTAGTAATGGCATGAATTTATTATCTGAAGGGTATGGAGAAAAATTGATAGATAAAATAGATGGAATACTAGAAAACTCAAAATTATTATAAATAATCAATAATTTTTGATAAAAATCCATAATAAAAAATAATATTCAGTTTTTATATTTATATATAATGAAGACAATTAAATTACCATATACAACATCTGAAGGTTTATCTTCTATACTTAAACAATATTCCAATGTTGTAAGGTATAGCTATAATCGTTTTTTAGATGGTAAAACAGAAAAAGATATTAGAGAATTATCTAAATCATTAAATTCAATTGATTTGCTTAATTCTTGGTTAATTCAATGTGGCATAAAGGATGGTAAAGCAATACAAACAAGATTTAAAAATAAAAATGTTATTTTCGGGGGTAAGCATAATCTAATTAAACTGTTAAAGAACGAAATTACTAAAGAAGAATATCAACTTAAAAGACTTAGCCCAATAAATATTCAAGGTGAAAAATTGAAACAAGGGAATCGTTCTTTTATACTAGATATAATTGAAAACAATCAAATTATTTTTAAATTAAATAGAAATCAGCATATAAAATTTAAATTACCAAATTTAAGAAACAATATAAAGAAAGAAATGTTTAAGCTTCAACAACTTAATGAAGTTAAATCAAACCAAAACGGATATACATATTCAGTTAGATTTGATTTAAACAATATTTATATTTCATTTGAAGAATTTAACGATAAATTGATTAAGTTAAATGAAAATAGGTATTTAGGTATAGACTTGAATCCTGATACTATTGGTGTTTCTGTTTTAGAAAATGATAAAATTCTTCATACACAAGAATTTAGTTTAACCCTAATATTTAATAAAATTTTATCCGAAAAATTAAGTTCTAAATCAGACAGAATGAAATACTTTCAAAATAAGTTAAAATTTGAAACGCTTGAAATTTCAAAATCAATATCTTTAATTGCTAAACATTTTAGTTGTATGTCAGTTTTCATAGAAGATTTGCATTTTAAAAGTTCATCAAATATAAAAATATCAAACAGAAAAAATAAGAATCTTTGAAAAAGAAAACTGTTCATTAATAACTTAACTAAAAGATTAAACATTTTAAGGATTCAATTATATTCAGTTAATCCCGCTTACAGTAGTTTCATTGGAAATTTAATGTACAATTATACAGATGCAATTAATGCTTCAATTGAAATTGCTCGTAGAGGATATGAATATAGAATAAAGAAAAACAAGACAGGATTTTATCCAAATCTATTGGTAAAACACCAATGGAAGGAAATGGCTGCCAATTTTACAGATTGGAAAAAATTCTTTTTTGAAATAAAAAACTTGAAATTGAAATATCGAGTTTCTTTAGATGAAATTAAATATTCATTTATAGTTTTTCAGCAAAATTCAAGCCATAAAAGCATGGTATTAAATTATGTTTTTTATGATTAATTATTGAATTTTATATTTTATAAAACTTTTTTATATTTATAATAGGAGAAAGAAAAATGATTAATAGTATTAAGGCAAAAAAGTTACAACATAATAAAATAAAAAATACTGGAATATTATTTGAATTATTAACTAGGCAAATGGTTATGGATGTTCTCAGTAAAAAACCAGCAAAAGACATTATATCAAGAAATATATTGACTGAATTCTTTTCAGTAGGTAGTGAATTGAATAAAGAATATGAAATATATAATGCTATAACTAACCTAAGAAGTAAAGATAAACAACATATACGGGAAGTAATACACGAATCAATTGGTTATACAAAAAATATTGATTTAAACAAACTTAGAGCAGAAAAATATAAATTGATAAAAAAGATATCTGAGAATTTTGATACTAATACTTTCTTTAAAACTAACATACCTAATTTTAAAGTATTAGCCTCAATATACAAATTGTTAATGATTAATGAAGAAAAAAATGTTATTCCCGCTCCAGGCGAAATATCTATTATTACAGAAAATGTTGTGAATTTTGTTGCTAATTTTTCACCAAAGGCTGAAGAACAATTCAAATTGAAAAGTGATGATAAGTATATTAGAGATAAACTGGCATACAAACTTATGGTTGAAAAATTCAATGATAAGTATGATTCATTAAAAGATGAACAAAAAGATATACTAAGAATTTATATAAAGAATAATACCAGTTCTGATATTTTAAAGGAAAAATTAATAAATACTTTTAATAATGCCAAAAAAATATTGACTGAAAATATAAGCAAAATAGATGATGATGCATTAAAAGTAAAAGTTAATTATGTAATAAAGAATATTGATAAAATAAATTCTACTATTAACAGTGGTAAAATAATCAGAAATAATATTATCAATAATTCATTGCTATATACTGAATTGGCAGATAATTTAAAACAATTATAATAAGGAATATACAAAATGAAAAAGAGTGAATTAAGACAGATGATTAAAGAAGAGATAAATAGATTAAGTGAGTTAAAAAAGATAGTGCAAGAGGATCACTATTCAACATCTCAAATGGATACTGTTGAAAAAACACATGATTGAAAATATAAAATAGGAGTTAAATTTTTTGGAACTGCAGCAAAATCAAATATTATTACAATAGATAAAAATACATTTGATGCAATTAGAAAAATTATGGTACTAAATAAATAAACTATCAGAAAGAATGAAACATGCAAAAACTAATTCTCTCATAACATAAAATAAAATATGAAACTAAAAAAATCACAATTAAAAGAAATAATCAGAAGAAAGATTAATGAAATGTCTACTACAGCATCTGTGCCGGGATATAATTCTAAAAATTTCTTAGATCCAAATGCAGATCCAAAATCATTTGATATTGATTATTCAGGATTACAAGGTACTGGTAAAGACAGAGAAACCAGAAAAACACCTCTTAAAGAAAAGGAATTGGGTGCAGGTATGAAAATCATTAATGACATACTAGAAGAGGTAGTAAAGGAACTCAATGAAACCAATAAAAACTAAATCATCATACGATTACAGAAAAAAATTATACGAATACACAGTAGTAGACTCTACTGAAGAACAATTGAAACCGCATCAATTAATTGGGCACCGTATACGAAATGTTGTTAATGAATTAAAAAATATTGATCGTATATTAGATCATGCTTTAAGAATAAAACAAGAAAGTAATACTACAACTGATGATTATTGGATAAGAACAAAGAGATCATTAATTAAACTTGAAGGAATGCTTAATGGAATGAAAAATAAATTAAAAAATATTAGGAGCTAAAATGAAAAAAAGTGAATTAAGACAGATGATTAAAGAAGAGTTAGGGACTAGGACTAATATTCAAATGAATCAAGGAATAAGAAAAATATTATTTGCATTTTTTACAAAGTATAAATATCCAAAAGATACTTTAGTACACGCTTTAGCCAAAAAATATAATATTAAACCAGACGAATTAGAACAAGAAGTATATTCAATATTAACTGATCTATTGGCATTTGGTAAATGAAATGAAAGAAAAGATAAAAACGTAAAAGTTGATCCAGAACAATTAAAAATGGGAATGAAAGTAGAAATGGAACATACAAATTGCCAATTGATTGCTAGAAAAATCTCGCTCGATCATTTAAGCGAATTGTCAGATTATTATAGCAGGCTTAGGCAAATGGAAGATGCTGCAAAGAAGAAATTACAAACGGAAGAAATAAAAGGTTGAAAGCACGCTGCAGCGGATTTAGCAAAATGGCGATCTGAAAAAGGAAAAAATATAAGATTAGTAAGTCTAAAAAAGGATGGAACTGAAAGTAAATTGCATGATGCGAGTCATCAATTTAGAAATATAAATGATGCATATATATTTTTTAATAGAGTTGTAGACCTTAATCCAACACAACAAATAAAATATAATTTATATATCAATAATAAATTTGAAAAAATATTAGAAAAATAATACTATGCCAGCAAAATCCAGAGCCCAACAAAGATACTTCGGTCTAGTACATGCAGTACAAAAAGGAGAAGTACCAGATAGTAAAGTATCAAAAGCAGTCAAAGATACGGCAAAATCTATGGATACAAAAGATGTAAAAGACTTTGCAAATACTGATACAAAAGGATTACCAGAAAAAGTAAAAAAAGAATGTAAAAAAATAAAATTAAAAGAAATATTAGATGAATTAGCATATTCCGGAAATATCGGATTTGTAGAAATGTTCAAATTCTGAGATATTGCTAATGATAATGATAAAAAGAAAATGTTGTATTATTTGAATAAAAATGATGAAAGATCTGCCTGAGACTTATTAAAAAAAGTAACAGGTGTGAATTTAAAATAAGGAAGAAAAAATGAAAAAATCACAATTAAGGCAAATAATTAGAGAAGAAATCATACGAGAAGTAAAACTCGAATTTAATAAATATCCACTAAAAATGGATGATGAAGAATATCTAGCAATGATAAAAGAATTAGAAGAATATTGAAAAAAATCTGGAAATAATAAACTTAAATTTAGAAATATAGTTATGAATGCATATAAAAATGGTGAGATTAGTTATACAGAAGAAATAAAAAAAGTAATTGATCATTTTCTAAGCCCATCTGGCATAGCCTCAAGAATATTAAAAAAGAGAATACAGTACTAAAAAATTGAAATTAAAAGATATAACATCGGAGAAAAATAAATATGGATAATAATAGTAGAGTAATATCAGATTTTATAGGATACTTAAATATTACTCCTAAAATGTTAGCAGAGGCCGAAAAGACTGCTGATGGAAAAGTATTAATTCAAGGTGTATTACAAAGAGCCAATGCTTTGAATCAAAACAAAAGAATATATTCTCGAGAACTATTACTCAGGGAAGCCAATAAATTTCAAAAGAAAATAGATGAGAAATTATCGGGTGGTGAATTAGATCATCCAGATAGTCCGATTGTAAATTTAAAAAATGTATCACACGCCGTTAGAAAAATGTGATGGGACGGTGATAATCTAAACGGAGTAATAGAAGTAATACCAACTCCTTCAGGTAACATTGTTAAAGACTTGATTAGAAGCGATATACAATTGGGCGTAAGTTCTAGAGGAATTGGTACTACTAAGCAAGGTAATGATGATAGCGAAATAGTGCAAGAAGATTTTGAATTGTTAACTTTTGATATTGTATCTCAACCAAGTACTCAAGGCGCATATTTAAATCCAATGAATGAAAATGTTGATCCTAAAGTAAAAGATAAAAGAGATAAATATAACAAAATTAATGAAATAATCAATTACATAATTAGTAATATATAAAAAATAAAGGATAATAACTATGAAACAATTTAAAAAACTATATGAAGAAATAATTCATCAAGAACCAATCAATGAAGAAGAATTGATTAATAACATAAGTGGGTTCAATACTTTGGGCGAATGCCTGTATAAGGAAGATAACGAATTTTCTTCTTCAGTTAAAAAAATATCTGAATTGGCTAAAAAGGCTTCTAGACATATTATTGAATCTGAGCAAGATTGGTTTAGCCGCGTGCAACTTAAAAAGGATGCTAAAGTATTAGAAAATGTTGCAAGAGAATTAGATGAAGTTTCTACTCAAATGAATGAATTAAAACAAAGATCTACTGCATTATTTGAAGATTGTGGGCATATGTTAAATAGATATTATGATATTAAAGAATGCAATAAGAATAAACCAGAATTAAGCAAAAGACAATACTAATATGCCAATACGTACAATAGTTAGTTTAGTACAAATGCTAAACGAAATACAATCAGAAGAAGAACTAGAAAAAGAGATTTCTAGTTGAAAGACTTTGCAAGAAATGATTAATACAAAGCAATCTGAAATTCAATCTGTACTAGATGAATTGAAAAAAATGAATGATGAAAATAGCAGTAGATTCAAAGAAGTAGAGAAATTTATGATTAGATTTAATATCAAGTCTAAGAAAGTTAACAATTGAATTGCTGAGATAAAAACTGAACTAAAATATAAAGTAGTCAGGCCAGATTATAAAGAATTATGAGAATCTGCAATGACTAAAGTTAATGAAGCAACAAAGAGTGTATTACAGAATTTATTGAACATTCAAAAGGATATAAAAAGTAAAGAAGTGAAGAATCAATTAACTATCGAAGGACTTGGTAGTATAGTTAAAAATTTGTTCAATAATATAAAAAATTGAATACTTAGTATAAATAAATTTGATAAAGTAACAGATAATTTACCGAAAGTGAGATAAAAATGAAAGACGAAGAACAGTCTATAGGTAGATGCATTGGATTAGCAATTGATAAAAATATGGATATAGAAAAAGCCATAATGAAATTCAAGAAAAAAGTTAAAGATTCTAAATTGATGTTAGTATTAAAAGAAAATTCATATTATCAAAAGCCTTCTGAAAAGAAACGGAAAAAACAGAATAGGTGAAAATTAGATATAAATAAAATAAATAGAGATGGAGTATAATGATGAAAAAGAGTGTATTAAGGCAAATAATTGGTGAAGAAATTAGTCTTTTAAAAGAAAATGAGTATGAGAAGAAAAAATTGGTGGACTGTTTATCCAAAAAAGGATTTAATCCAAAGGATGCAAAAAATATGGTTGAAAAGCATTATGATTATGTTATGAGAGTTTATAAAAATCAAGGATTAACAATAGCAAAAATAGCAAATATAATATCATCTTTATGAGCGAAATAAATAAAAAGGAAATACAATAATGAAAAAAAGTATATTAAGACAGATTATAAAAGAAGAGATATTGAAAGAATTTTCAACTACAAAAGAATATGTTGTTATTGGTAATGCGGGGCGCGGCCGGCAAAATTTATGACCAAACAGTACTAACCCAAAATTATATACAAAAATCGAAGCTGAAAGTATAGTAAAAAAACAAAATGATACAAATAAATTGTATTCATCTTCAATATATTTTCATATACAAAATCTGAGGGATGCAGAAAAATATATTTCACCCGGGCAACCGGCTTGAACTGGAATACAAAAATTATTATCAAACAATTAAAAGCAGTATATAGTAAACAATGAGGAGAATAATAAAATGAAAAAGAGTGTATTAAGACAGATTATTAAAGAAGAAATAACAAAAATATTGCTTTTCGAAGTTACTAGTGGGGATAGAGTAAAAATTGTGTATAAACGTGATTGAGATAGAACACACGGATTGGGGCAATATTTTCATAATAAAACAGGTACTATAATTTCTATAGAAAAAGACGGAAGAACAAATATGTTTAGAGTAAGACTTGATAGTCCTGTAATGTTGCCAGTAGTTGGTAAAGTTACTGATGATTTATGAGCAGCAGAGTATCTTAGAAAAATATAATTTCCACAAGTATAAAGGAGATCTAATGAAAAAATCACAACTAAAAGAAATAATTAAAGAAGAGTACAACAAAATCATTAATGAAATGGGTGATCTTACTACATACGAGTTGGAGTTGGGAAATAATACTAAATTTTCATTCAATAAAAATACAGATAAAATATTTTTAGAACAGCACAGAAATAGTATTATGATGCATAGAAATGAATTTAAAAGAATGGTATATTTTGCCGAAAAAAATGGGTTGATATAAAATGAAAAAAAGTGAATTAAGACAGATAATTAAAGAAGAAATTCAAGTTATATTAAACGAAGATATAGTATCAATAACAGATATAAACAAATTATCACATGGCAAAATAAAAAACATAAGAAAATTTATTGATAATGTTTTTTCCGGTGAATATCGTCAGAAATATGGCCTAGAAACAGATTCAAATTCTAGATACTTTGAGTTAGTACACAGGCATAGATATTCTGATTTACAAGCTCAAGCGGATATATTTGCTGATAAAATTGGAACAAATAAAATAAAGGAATTATAGTAACAATGAAAAAATCAGTACTTAGACAGATAATAAAAGAAGAAATAAAAATATTGAAAGAAACTGATTGAGAAATGGGGTATAGAAATTTTCAAGGCAGTAATCAATATCATCCAAGAGAAAATCATATAGCATCTTTAGAACAATTAAAACATTTGTTATCTAAAGGGCGAGACATATTTTATACGGGAAAAAGAATTGGTAATGTTTTCTATAATACGTATAAGTCCAATGGTAATATTACCGTTAGATTAGAACATACAACCAAAGATTTAGTTATAAATATCAAAGATATAAGCTTTAGATAAAAAATTATATAAAAAATATTGCTAAAACCAATGTTTTTTAAGAATTGTATATATTTATTTTTATATAAAAAATCGAACAATACTACTTTACATATACATTTAAGTAGTTATCCAAATAAATAAGTTTATTAAATCGACTAATCGATTTAGATGTAAGTCTAAAATGGAGAATCATAATGACGAAAAAAACAAAAAATAGCAATATGCTACAAGAAGCTATTGTTGATGCGAACACATTAAAGGAAATGGCTATAGAGAATGCTAAAGAATATTTAGCAGAAACATTTAGCCCTCGCATCCAAAACATTCTAAGAACCAAATTACAGAATGAAGAAGATAAACCTGATGATGATGAAACGCTGTTAGATCCAAATGTCCCGGCAAATGATAACGCTGCAGATGTTGCTAATGCTCAACCAGAGGCAGTACCTACAGAATTACCTGATGAAATAGAGGACGAAAAAGAAAAAGAAGGCGCTATAGCATCCGAAGAAGTTAATCCTGAAGATGATGTTGACGGAGTTCAAACCAATTTGAATAATGATGAAGATGAAGATGACAAGGAAATTGACATTGAATCAGTCTTAAGAGAATTGGAAGACGATGAACCAGAAGAAGAAGTACCCGTTGAACCAGAACAAGGTCCAGAAGGTGCACCTGAAACTGCTCCTGCAATGGATAGTGTTCCGGCAGAGGATGATGACGAGGATTTAGATATAGAACTAGAAGACGATGAAAAGGATCTAGAACCTAAAAATCCAGACGAAGTTGCTCCGGAAGAACTTCCAGTTGCTCCAGACGAAACTCCAGTACTAGTGCCAGACGAAGAAGATGAAAAACTAAAAGAAGAAAACGTTAGACTGACTACAGAATTAAATGAATATAAAAAAGCATTTATTACTTTGAGAAATAATATGAACGAAGTGAATTTGTTAAATGCTAAATTATTATATTCCCAAAAAATCACTAAGTCACCTACTGTTACTGAATCTCAAAAGAACATTGTAATCAATGCAATGGATAGAGCAAATAGTATAAGGGAAGTAAAATTGACCTTTGCAAATTTAGTTGAATCATTTGGTTTAAATAAAGCAAAAACCCGTAAGAAAAGTATTAATGAAGGCGCAAGTGGTGCACAGAGAGGACTATCTAAATCAATATTAAATGAAGCAGTTAGTTCAATCGAAAGAATACAAAAACTTAGTGGAATTCGCGTAAAAGCAAAAACAAAATAACTTTTTTTATAAAAAAGTAACCTTAAATTAGGAGAACGAAAGTGTTAGTAAATGTAGAAAAATTGATGACTCAATATCGTCAATTAAATAGATATGAAGAAGGCAAGAAATTGGTTTCAAAATGGGAACCGACTGGCCTTCTAGAAGGAATTGATGATGAATTTAAGAAACATGGTATGGCTTTATTGCTTGAAAACCAAGCAAAAAGGTTAATTGATGAATCTTCTAAAACATCAACTGCCTCAAGTACAGAAGGTTGGTCAGATGTTGCCCTACCTCTAGTACGTAGAACTTTTGCAAAGATTGTTGCACAAGACTTAATGTCAGTACAACCGATGAGTATGCCATCGGGCCTAGTGTTCTGGCTATATTTTGATTATGGTACCAGCAAACCAACCAATTTAGGTATATTCACTTCTGGTACAAGTGTTTATGGTAATGTATCTTCAAGTGCAGTAACTGGCGAAGACATGGGCCCATTATATGCTTGGGATTATACTTTCACAAAGAATTATATTTCAGCATCTACTGTTGTTCCTACCACGTTAACCAGTGCATCTTGGGCGGATTTTAACTATAATGATACTATTTCAGCATCATTATCAGCATATCCAAAAGAATACAAAAAATTCAAAATTGCGTGGTCTGGCTTAAGTGGTGCAGATAAAGAAGCTGCAAAAGCAATTACTTTAATATCTGGTTCAGTATATAATACAATATACAGAAAATATACCACAGCAGACGATACGTATGTATATGTAATTGTGTCTAGTTCAGACGCACACTCTGAAACTATTCCGACCGTTGAATATCTGAAACAAACCACTCAGGACAATAGAGGTGATTTTGAATCAGGTCAAACAGGAGTTGGAGCAATTCCTGAAATCAATATTAGAATGGAATCAGAAGCTATTACGGCAACAACCAGAAAGTTAAAAGCAATTTGGACACCTGAAATAGCTCAGGACTTGAATGCATATCATAGTGTCGATGCTGAAGCAGAATTAACCAATGTATTATCAGAATACATAGCAATGGAAATTGATATGGAATTAATCGATATGCTTTGGCAAGATGCTTTAGTCAAAGACTTCTGGTCTACTAAAGTTGGCAATTTCTTAGATTCATCAACAGGTGCACCAATCTCAGGAGCCCCAGTATTTTATGGTACTGAAATGGAATGGTATCAAACTTTAATAAAGAAAATTACTAAAGTGTCGAACGAAATCCATAAAAGAACCTTAAGAGGCGGAGCTAATTGGATAGTTGTTGGAACAACTGTTGCAACCATCCTAGAATCAATGAAACCTGGCTTTGTTGATGACTCTGCAGATATCGAATCAACCGAATATGCAATGGGTCTACAAAGAATTGGTACGTTGAATAATAGATGGAAAGTCTATAAGAATCCATATTTTAGAGACGATGCAATCTTGTTAGGATTTAGAGGAAATAGTTTCTTGGAAACTGGCGCAGTATACGCCCCATATATTCCATTAATTCAAACACCTCTAGTATATGATCCAGATGACTTTACCCCGCGTAAAGGCATAATGACACGATATAGTAAGAAAATGTTACGTCCTGAATTTTATGGTAAAATTATAGTAAGAGACTTAAACTTAGTGTAATTTTAAATAGTTAACATAATAGTTTATATATAATTAGAGCCCTTTAGAAATAAAGGGCTTTTTTTTTTAGTTTTTATAAATTTTTTCTATTTTTTATAAATTTGAAATATATTTATAATAAATAGCACAGGAGTCTAAAATGGACAAAAAAAGAACTTGTTTAGAATGTAATATGGAATTAACGAGTACTAGTAAATATTTTATCAAACACATTAAAATAGAACATAACTTATCATATGAAGATTATATTTTAAAACATTATTATAATAACGTCGTTCCAACTTGTAACTGCGGGTGCGGCACCAAACTACAATTTTGCAAAATATGCGACGGGCCTTGATACCCAGAATACACTACAAATCATAGAAAAAGAGGTAAAAAATTATCTAACTCTGCCAAACAAAATATAAAAAACGGAACAATTGCTGCCACAATTAAAAAATATGGAGTAACATCTTACTTTAAAACTGAAGAATTTAAAATCAAAAATAAACAAACTAGATTACTAAAATATGAAAATGAAAATTATAATAACATAGAAAAAAATAAACAAACTAAACTAGAGAAATATGGGAACAAAAATTATCACAATTGAAATAAAGCAAAGCAAACAAACCTTGCAAGATATGGTGTAGAATATCCAATGCAGTGCAAAGAAATTCTTTTAACTAGAGACTTAAATAACATAAAAAAATATGGATTCAAAAATCATATGCAAAATACTGAATTCAAAACAAAATATTTAGAGAGTAGAAGAATAAAAACGGGGTATATTTCCAATCTACTAGATCCGGAATTTAGAAAAAAATATAATAATAATACATCTAAAATAGAAAAGATAGTTTCTGATAAAATAGGAGGTAAAAATAAATTTATACTTGATAATCATGAATTTGATATATTAGTTGATAACGATATAATAGAAATTGACGGCAACTTTTATCACCCAAATAAATTAGAAAATTTATCATTCACTCAGATTAACAATCTAATTAATGATTATACTAAAGAGCAAATAATAAAAAAACACCCAGAATATAATTTTTATAGAATATATACCTCTATACTGCATAATAATATAGAAAATATAACAAAAGAATTTATAATTAACAATTCCAATCATAGCAAGAATTATGATATTGCATACAATCAAGTAATAATTGAAAAAGAATATTTTCAGAAATACAAGGAATTAAAAAGCAAAGATAAACTAGAATCTTACATTCCTCTACTAATCAAATTTATCAGAACGTTTCAACCTAATTTTCCATATCCTGAGTCAAAAGAATCTATTGAATATGTAATAAAATACATTTCAACAATACCCATTAATTCTGATAAATACTGAAAAAATAATCATTATTCTTCAATAGGCAATGATTATCTAAAATCTAAATTTAAATCATACTGGCAATCATCTTTTAAAAATAATTTGAGTCCATATGATGCATTCTATGATAATGAAATTTTGTATAGATTACTAAAATACAGAATAGGTATCAATGATAGTAATGAAGTATTTGATTTCTCATTGAAACAAATTCTCAAAGGATTATCTGCTCTAAGATATACTATATCTTTTTTTAAGCCTACTATTGCAGCATCAATCTATAAAACTTTTTTGAATACTGATACTCCAACTGTATTAGATCCATGTGCTGGTTTTGGTGGCCGATTATTGGGATTTAAATCTATGTTTCCGAATGGAACATATATTGGCATTGAACCGAGAAAAGAAACATATTCAGAACTATTAGAATTATCAAAAAACTTTAGCAACGTTGAAATAATCAATAGTAAAATTGAAGATTATAATGATAAATATAACTTTGATATGGTATTTACATCAATCCCATTTTATAATATAGAAAAATATACAGAAGATAACTTATATCAGTCATGAACAGACTGGGTTGCCCATTTTATAACAAGCATTAAAAAATATAATAACTTGTTTTTAATTATACCAGACATAGATCAATATATAAATTTATTTAAAACATACAAAAACAAATATATAATTGAATACAATACATCACATTTCAATAAAAATAATCAAATTAAAAAAGAATTAATTTTAAATATATAACAAAGTTTTCTCTTGTTTTTCATTTAATTTTATATTAAATTATAGAGTTATTTAAAATTAAAGATGATCCAGAAATGAGCAATAAACCAAAAAATCTAAAAACTGGCAACAACTATAAGCGTCGATTCCATGCTATGGTTAGGCTTTAGAAAGGAAAATGATATGGCAAAGTGTTTAAGGTGTGGTGCTGGGAATGAATGGATTCAAGGCAAAGTAAGAAACGAGACAGATTCAGACAACAGCCCAAAGCGTCAGGTGGACGCAAGGGGTAACCATTTAAAAGACCTTATCGGCGCTCTTGACCAATATATAATTAATCCTTATATTATTCTTGAGATGAACGGAAAAACACAAAAAGGAGATGAGAAAATGAATGAGTACAAAGTGACTAT
>Ga0265297_10000831_pt1 | contig 83533 bp, 105 predicted proteins | sample Munlanlwell13791_FD_192502 | JGI IMG/M metagenome (GOLD analysis project Ga0265297, IMG submission 192502) | Leachate microbial communities from a municipal landfill in Southern Ontario, Canada - Leachate well 137-91 | ecosystem: Engineered > Solid waste > Landfill > Unclassified | place...
CAACGCCGCAGACATCTTGAACCGGATGAAAGAGTTTTGCGAGGAGGAAAGGTATATAGAGTTTATGTTGTCCTTTACCTCCTTTACGGATTCAAGAGGCTACACAACGTATATGTCTCCAATAACTTTTGTGAACAATTACATCCTCAACCCTTCTGCCCTTTTGCGGAAGGCCGTGGAATTTCTGGTGGGAGAAACCGCTTGAATAATTACATTTATGGATGGAAAAATAACAGCAAACGAAAAACACTTTACGGGAGAAAGTGCAGAGTTGTGAAGCGGTTAAAGATGAATAGTGCGATTGTGTTATTTATAGACAACGGACAATTTGAAGTAATCAGCAGAAACGCTTTAAGGAGGAAAGATGAAAGAGATTGAAGAATTGTTAGCAAAGCTTGACGACGGGGATAATCAGGACATACACGAGGCTATCCTGAAAGCCCTTGCCGAGAAGGACAAGCGGATTGCCGAACTGGAGGCAAAAATCAAAAAGATGGAATATTGGTGGGAAGAATTATCTGGCAGAAGGAGAATAAATAAATCAAGGGCGTGTGGCGTTAGCCATGAGATATTAGCTAAGCAGAGTATTACAAAACATCGTAATCTTAAAAGCAATTCGTAGAAGTCAAATCTGCCACGCCCGAACAAGGAGGAGGTGAACTATGTGTCAGTTTTTCAGTTGTGTTAGTAACGGAGACGGAAAGGCATTATACTTTAATGCAGAGCAAAGGGAGAAAATCAAGACAAAGGAATTACGTTATGAGAACGGGGACTCCCATACATCAATTGCTGACTTTTTTGGTTACACAAGTCTGTTGGAGGATAAGCTCAATAAATATGAGTTTAATCCTTTAACAAAAATTTTTACGATTGACCAATTAAATAATTTGGTTGATGATTCGGAACAGATTGAATATTTTTGTAAGAATTTGGATTTTAAAACGATTGTTCCTCAGTTGATTATTAAGCCAATCATTAACCCTTTCATGGATGTAAAAAACAGTAAAGTCACCCCAGAGGATTTGTTGTTATTGAAACATTTTTCTTCTGTTAGGAATTCTGTTTGGGATTCTGTTAGGGATTCTGTTTGGGATTCTGTTTGGGATTCTGTTTGGGATTCTGTTGGGGCTTCTGTTAGGAATTCTGTTTGGGATTCTGTTGGGAATTCTGTTTGGGATTCTGTTTGGGCTTCTGTTTGGGATTCTGTTGAGGATTCTGTTTGGGATTCTGTTGGGGCTTATATAAGCTCTTTCTTTGATATACAGTATCCTTTTGACTTTTCCCCTTGCGTAAAATTATGGGAAAAAGGACTTGTACCGTCATTTGACGGTACACTATGGAGGCTACATGGAGCTAAAGGGAAAGTCTTGTGGGAAGGTGAAATAAAAGAGTCGAGCTTGAGGCACAGGTCGAGAAGATAATGGGAAAAGAAGAAGTAAACAGATACTTAGTTGCAGTAAATATTATAAAACGATGGCGTTCTATTGTTAATGAATGAACCTAGACGCGAGGCGGCTTATCGCGTCGCATTGATGTTTGGTAACATCAAACACGAGTACACCCGTGGAGGGAAAAACAAAGAATGTTTAATTGGTGAGATTGAAGAAATACTGAATGAATATCGGTCTGGAAAAGGCTGAAGGAGGCAAAATGATTCTCGAAAAAAAGAAAACATATTATGTGAATAAAAAAGTTGTGGCTTTTAATTATACCAAGTTTTACGGTTTTGTATGGTTTATTATAATTTTATTCTGTGCAGGAGTGGGATATTTGTCTACAAAATATTTTATGGAAAAGTTTGCAGATAAAGCTCCGATAATGATAGAAATAAAATCAGAGGAAGTTATTCGTTTAACAGATTTGTTGGTAAAAAATAAAATAGGAAATGGCTCTTTATTACAAGGTTATGAAGGTAATTGGTCGGCGAATATAGATGGCTCATTAATAAAATTGGAGTCTAAATGAAAACAGAAAGAGAAATATTAATTGAAATTCAAAAGATAATAGATAGTTCTCTAATTCAGAAAGAGAAATATCTTTGTATTAAAAAATTGGTAGAGGAGTACAACATGGGATTTAAAAATAAAAAGAAGAAACCAGATGTTCCGGAACCCGTGGGACTAATCATTCATAAATCAGAAGAAGGAAAGACTAAATCGTTTTTCAAAAGAATTTTTAGAATAAGAGAGTAGAAGATGTTTAGGCCGATACCGGATTATTATACTTGGGAGTTAATGGAAAATTCTCCTCGCGAAATTGTTGCTCTTGGTTTTGTCTCTGGCGATAGATTGTTTGATATTAGAGCAACAGTAGAACGATTATCAAATGGGGAGTGGCTATATCTTATAGCTAATACTGATCGTTATGGCATTGAACCGTCAAAAAAAAGAAGCGATGAAAGCAGTGTCTAAAATTATAAAAGCTGTAAGTTTTAAAGAGGAAACAAAAAATGGATAAGAAAAATAGAAAAGAATTGATAGATTGGAAGAAAGAACTTGAGGTTAGGTTTACTTCTCCGGTTAAAGTAAATTTAACAATTGAAGGCTTGGAAGAAATTGAAAAAATGGATTTATCTGTTATTGAAGTGGTGACAGGAAGAAATGATATTGTGATTCAAGAAAAGATAAATGAAATAATTGATAAAGTTAATTTATTAATTAAGATAAAAACCGAAGAAATAAATAAACTTTAAGGAGGAAACAAAATGGTAGGAGAAATGAGAAAGATTAAGTATGGATCGGTGCAGTCAATGAATATGATTGCAGGCAAAATGATGAGAGTTGCTTTACCTGTTCAAGCAGCGTATTGGTTAAAGAGGAATATTGAAAGTATTGCTCAGGCTTGTAAAGATTTAGATGGTGAAAGAGCTGAACTGATTAAGAAGTATGGAACAAAAGAATCTGAGTATTTGAAAAAACTTATCGCTGAAATGCCTGAAGAAAAGAATGAGCAAGGTAATAAAGATCTTGAATCCTATGAAAAAAGGATAAAAGAATTAGAAAGCAATAAAGGAGCTGATGAAGGTTATCGTATTCCAAATGATAGTGAAGAATTTATAAATTTGTGGGAAGCTCTTTTGAATAGGGAAATAGAGGTTATGATTAATCCCATAAATTTAAAATTGTTGGGGGATGTAAAGTTGACAGTCTCCGAAGTAAGTGTTTTGGATTTTATGTTTGTTGAGGACAGCATGATTGTAAAGCCGACTAATTTGGTTAGTTAAAATAAAAAGTGGGGGTGATTATGAGCAAAAAGGAAAAAATCTCAAATCACCCCCACCCCACAAGAGTAAAAAGATGGGCATTTTACTCTTGTGTTATTTGTGTCGTATTGGTGATCTAATATTAGATCGTAACACTCCCCTATGATTCGGACCAACTGCTGTTCTTCTTGCAACTGTTGATGTTATATTTGTCCTGACGGATTTAGGAACTTCCATTTTGCTTTTCAAAACAGGAGCCGTCTCAGGAATATTAATCAATTGATTATTTGTATTGATTTGCTCCTCTACAATTTCTTTAGGAAGCTCCTTCCATGAAAGAACCCCTATATAAGTTTCTAAATCTTCCTGTTTTTTAACCCACTTTTTAAGAATCGTTAAATTAATATCTTTCTGGCCAATTCCTTTATGACCCGAACCAATTCCAAATCTTCCTGGCATTCCTTTCATTCCAACATACAAACTATTAGCTCCATCATTGAAAATATATCCTCTTTTATTTGGGGTAATATATTCTTGAAGTCCTGTTTCATTCAAACTAACTTTCCCAGGATTAATTAAAGACCAGATTCTAATATCCAAAAAACTATCCCCATTTAAGATATTGGTAAACTCTTTTAAAAAAGATTTTCGGAACGCTGTCTGAGCTAAAGAAGCGTGCCCCATATTTGCATGCTGATGATAAGTATTTTTTGGCAAGTAATAATATTTACTCCTCCCTATTCCTACAACTTCATATCCTGCCAATTTTTTAACCATCTCTTGAATGTAAGCTGGAGCATAATATTCATCATCTTCCATTATAAAAATATTATTGGCTGTTACATGTTTTACAGCTTCTTGAAGATTGATAATCATCGTATGTTTTGGATCTCCTTGCTTGGGCTCTCTCCGGATATATTTTACAAAAGAAACTTTTGGAATATTCTCCATTGGAACTTTACCATCATCAACTATAATCCATTCCTGCGGTTTTACAATCTGATTCATCATCCACTTTTTACACAAATAAAATGCGACAGGTCTATCTCCAGTACAAGTTATTGCACAAACATTAGAAGAAGGCGGTTGAATTATTTTAGGTTCTTTTATTTTATCCCATGCTCCTTCTATTTCCATTTTCCCTTTTGATTTCTTTTTAAGCACATCTCTTGTTCCTCTTGTGTCATGCCTAATATATTCTTTCGGAGATCCCTTCCACGTCCAACCTGAACTTAAGGTATGTCCCAACCCTGGAAATTCTTTCAATACAGTATCTGATAATCCATTTTTATAAATATCGTACATTATTTGAACTGCAGGAGCACCATGATGAATGAAAGGAGAATACTTTTGATATTCTTTGTATTGAATCAAACAGAAATAAGGATGCATATATTTCATAGAACCATACTGCATTTTCTCTTTTCTTGATCCCCATTCATGGCCACCTAAATCTGTTCTCTCTATATACCCAACTCCCCAAGTATTGTTTTCCATCATCTTTAGCATATCACTAACTGGTGATTTAAACATTTCAATATCAGAATCAAAAATAAGAATGTAGGGAGTTTGAACGGTCTTGATTCCAAGACATAATCCTTTCCCGTGCCCTATATTTTTATCAACATGCAGCACTTGAGTATTTGGACTTCTTAATGTCAGAACAAATTGATAACAAGGATCATGCCTATCTGAAGAGTCCACAATTACTATTTTCATTCCTGGATGATGTTTTCTAATAGAGAAATAAGCTCTGGCTATCAACTCCTTTGTATTATGACAAACTGTTATCCCTGTTACAACTTCTTCAACATTCATTTTATCTCTTCTCCTTCTTTGATAAATTTATCTTCTGGAGATCCTTTTCCAACCATTAAAGTTTTAGTATAAACCTTATCATGCCAAACAACATTTTTAGCCTTTTTATAAACTGTATTTATGAAATTGAAGTCTCCTGTTTGTATCTCAGAAAAATGGTTTATGTTTTCTTTCCATAAAGACTGTTTAACCACTACATTCGCTGTATCAATATGGTTGACAAGCAAATTGGGTTTCTTCCACGTTTCTGGTAGAGGGTGTATCATACCTCCAAGATTTGATCTTATAAAAATCAAATCTGGATTTTTCTCTTTTATAATTACTTTCATATCTCCAATAAACATATTATCTATTAGAATATTATCATCATCCAGCATAAACACATACTTTCCTTTTATCTTATCTTTGTTGGCAAAGAATAAACCATTTGCTTTTAGTGATCCAATTCCTATCTCATCTTTTATTATAATATGTTCATAATTTTTTACCAGTTGAGAGTCTACACTTTCACAACATTTTTTAAACATTCTTGGTCTTTTTACATAATGTCTGGTAACAATTGAAAATAAAGGTTCTACATAAGAAGAAGGTGTCCATAAATAAGGAGGAGGAACTCTATCACTCTCTTTATGGTTGGCATTATGAGCTCTGACTTCTAAATGAAGATGATTTACAATTATACTTTTAGAAGGATTCGTTACATTGTACCCCAGAGTTTTCAACTCATGTGCAACTCTGTTGTCACATCCTAAATAACCCAAACCAAAATCATACTCTAATTTTTTAATCTTTCCTTTGAATGCCCAAGCATCTTGACTGTCGGGATGATCCCAATGAAATTTTCCTATTCTATCTTTCTTTACTTCCCACCTTGATAATACATAACAATCATCCTCATCTAGATATTCCATATATTTAATTGTATCATCAAAATAAACATCGGAGTTAGTAACAACACTGATATCTCCATTAAGTTTATTAGCCTCTTCAAAAAATACATTATAAGTAGGTCTTCGAGAAACTCGAACTCCTATTATTTTTTCATGGATTGGAAATTCGGTATTATCTTCACAGATAAGGACTATTTTATCTATAAAAGGATTTTTTAAATTTTTCTGTAAGCATTCCATATTTTCATCATTTCTATAAGAAGAATACCAACCTGTTAATAAATTTATTTTCATATCTTTTCCTTTTTAGAGGTGGGTGGCACTTTCTTTTCATAAGGAGGTAGCCTTTACCCTTAATCCAAGAAAGTTTCCACCACCCACCCGAAGCTATTCTTTTCTTTTTAAAAAATTTCTATTTCCACAATCTTCTAAAACAACTAATTGTTTCTTGTCAAAAACTTCATTAACAATTTTTGTTTTATCTGGTCTATTATATAAAATTAATAGTACAGGAGTTTTCATATTACTTCTCCAATTAAAGTCATATCTTCCTCAAAACAGCCATTACAAGAAGATATTATTTTTATCCCTAATTCACTAAATAAGTGTCTAATGGATTCTTCTGTAAAGATATATTGATGTGCAATACTTATAAAACTTTTGGTTTTGTTTCCTCCTCTATAAACTGGTATCTGAATCATAATATATTTTCCCAACAATTTCATTTTGTTCAGAGCAAGAACAGGATCTATTAAATGTTCTATCACATCAAATCCGCACACCAAATCAAATTCTCGTTTTATATCTACATCGGGGAAAGTCCCGCATAAAATATCAAGACCAAATTCTTTTCTTGCAAAATCACAAGTCCCTTCTGATATTTCAATACCCAAACATTCTTCCACCCCATTACTTTTACAATAATGTAAAAAACCACCATGACCACAACCTATTTCCAACACAGACCTTATTTCTAGATTTTTAATTCTCTCCCACCAAAAAGGAATTCTATTAAAGAAATCTAGTTTTGCTCTTTTTTCTATATTGGGGTGTCCATTTACTTCTTCTTGTCTTTCATACCAAAACTTTTTAAAATCATAAAAGTCTTGGGGAGTATTATTTCTAGATACAAACGTTCCACAAGAAGAACATCTAAAATACTCATTATGAAAACATCTATATAATTTCCCATTGCACCAACAGTTCATCCCATGAACTCCTTAAATATTTCTATTTGTTCAACCCATTCTTTAGCAATATTATAATTGGACTTGTATTTTTTATTGGAAAACTCTTCTATCTCTGATAGATTTATTTCTGATGGTTTTATAGCTTTAGCATTTAAAAGTTTTACAGCTTCTTGTCTTGAGTCAAATCCTATGCTTAATACCTCTGCCCCTGCTGCTGCAGAACAAATCGCCCCATGAACCCTATTACCTATAAAGCACTCTGCTTGACTATACAATCCAACCAATTCTTCAGGTCTTCCTGATTTATAAAATACAATGTTTTCATTAATTTTCCATCCTAAAGAAACTGCAAATTCTTTTTCTTTAACGGAGTGAGCCACAAATAAAAAATTATTTTTTAACAAAATATCCGAGATTTGATTTACTTTCGTTTTCCAAATCTTACTTTCCTCTATACCAAAATCATCATAGTGAGCTCCGATAGGCATAAGATTGCACAATTTGTATTTTTTAGACAATCCTTGAGTTACTGCAAAAGAAGCTGGACAAATTCTAACTTCAAAAGGAATATCTGTTATTTGAACAGCTATTGGATCTCTTACATATATTTTCCAATAAAAGTTATTCAATTCTCTTGCTTTAGACTTTAGTTTTTCAGGATCCGATACTCTTAAATTTTTATCCCACCAGCAGAAACTACCAGCACCAACAACCATAGAATTTCTTTTACTTTTAATCCCAAGACTTAATAGATAAGACCACCAGTCTATATTGTAACATTTATTTTCTCCATTAGACCAGAACAAAGGCATTCCACACCAAACCACTTTATCAAATTTATAGGAACTTCTACGTTCTACTTCTATTTCTTTATCTATAAGTATAAACTCACAAGTTTTATCCACTTCTCGTATTAATTTCTGAACTCCAATCCTAATGAATTCATCTCCTGGATTTTTACCTTTTGTCGTTACCAATAGCCATTTCATTTTATCACCCAATTATTAATCAGTATTGTTTTATCCCACAAATTGGGAACTTTAGATGTGGGATAATAGTATTTAGAAGTTGTGAGAGCTTCAGGTAGAACTTCAACAAAGTTTGCCAAACAGCTATCAATACAATGTATTTCTTTTGCTAAAATCAAAACTTTATACCAATCAAAAATATTATAATCCTCTATTGGTTCAAACAAGACTTTATTCTTGACATCTATCTTCATTGCAAAATCATGTGTCTTTTCTTGAACAACTACATAATCTTTACCATACTTTGAAATAACCTTATTAAATAACAATTCTTCTTTTTCTATATTCCTTTTCCATTCTAACTTCCATCTATATAATAAAGGAACGCTTGCAATAATATATTTTGCAATTATAAAACTTTGGAAAGTATTCTGTTTAGTCATCCACCATTTATGTAAAGCTGTGTTTGTGTTCAAACCAAAACTTAAATCAATTGTTTTATTATATTGCTGTTTTATTTCTGATACGGGTTTGCAGTAAGAAATATTTCTGAATAAGTTATGATACTGTTGAGGACAAAACCAAGAAATTTCAAACTTCTGAGAATACCATTTTGCAATAGGTAAACAGATTAATATGTCTCCAAACCTTCCTGGCTGATTAATTAAAAGACTTTCCATTCCTTTTTGGATTCCTTTTATTTTTATTTTTTACATATAAAAATATACCTATGTAATGATTCCTTGCTCTGTATAAATTCTACAGAACTCCAATATTTTTCAAATTCTATTTGCCACTCCTCTTTGTTCTTTTTTACTGTGGTCATCTCCATACCTAATCTCTTATCTGACAAATCATACATTTCAGCTATCAAATTATCACAAGTGTTTCTAATATTTTTAAGAACAACATTCAATTTATCAGCCTGAACCGTCATTAGAACATTAATGCAAAATCCCCAATCTGCTTTAGGAACCACAGAAGACATATTAGATAAATCCTCTTCAAAGAATTTTATATTTCTATTATTTTCAATAATGGAAATTATTTTCTCTTCTAAACATTCTTTTGTAATATCTATCATATTTATTTTCTGATGAGGTCTCGCTACAACCCACCACACTTCTAATCTTCCTGTTCCACAACCGTAATCATTAATTACCACTTCAGGAGAAACTCTTGAAAAAAGAAATTCTCTCATTCTATCTGCTGTTGAACCATTCCTATAATTTCCTTGAAGCCATACATTAATAAATTTTTCTTGATGTTTCTTATCTATATCAGTCATTCAACCACTCCTTTGTAGGATACCCCAAAAATATTTTAGTCCACCCGGACATAGATCTTGTGTAATTAATTACTTCTTCCCTTCTTTTTTCCCACCCTCTTTGAAAATGATTATACGAACGTGTATCTTCTTGATTACGTCCTTCTAAAGGACAACCGCACAGAATTATTTTCTGATAACCTAATCTTATAGCAGCAGCAGTTCCAAGAAGAGACGAAGACCCGGAAGGATCTTTATGAGGCTCTACAATATCAACTTCTTCTATTAAAATATTTTTTGGTGTCTTTTTTACATGACTTATACTAAGAAATTTCGTACTCAATCCATTCTTTTTTCTTTTCTTAATATATTCTTTTATATCTTTATAATGATAAGTAACTAAATATTGTACTTCTCCTTCATATGGACAATCCATACCAACTGCCATGACATCAAACTCAGGACAAAGTTTTTTAATTTCTTCTAATCCGGAACTCCAACAAATTGCTCTTCCAATCAAAACAATAGGCTTCATATTTCAGAGCTTCTCCTCTCGAAAAAAGCCTCTATAAAATCTACTCCACAATATCCTGCTGCCATGATAGCAATCACATCAGTTCCTTTTAAAGGAGAAGAGTAAATTAAACTCAAAAGACCTCCAACAAAAGCACCAATAAACAGTCCCAAAAGACATCGAACAGAATCAAATTTATCACCTCTTCTTATCCCATCTCTCCGGGCTACTTTCTTGTACATTCCTATCCCCAGATGAAATAATTGTCCTGCAAATCCTAAAAATATGCAAAATAAAACAAACTTCACAGTTAACCCTTCAATTGAAACCATAATCAACCATCCTTTCTATCCCAAGAATAATTTATAACACCATGAGGAGACTCCCTATACTCATCAGGTCTTTCATAATTATATTGCTCAGAAGGAATATTAACCACTAAAGCTTCTTTTTCGGAAATGCACTTAAATCCATGCCATATAAAGGGAGGAATATGTACTAATACAAGATTATTCTCTCCTGCAAATATTTCATTTATTTCTCTTGTAAAAGGGCTGTACAAAACAATTTTCATCATTCCTTTAATAACAGCCATATTGTCTTCTTGAATTTTATGATAATGCCATCCTTTTACAACTCCCGGGTAAGCTGTAGTCATATAAACCTGCCCAAACTTTTTAAAAAAAGAATCGTCCAATCTCAAAATCTCCATTAATCTGCCACGCTCATCAGGAATGACCTTTAATTTTTTAACAATAACTCCTTCTATCATATTACTATCCTCTCTATTACAATAAAAGAACTGCGCAAGCCAAAAATCCAACTACACTTCCGGAAGCACCCCAACCAAGTTTATCAAAGAAACTAGGTTTCTCTTCTTCAATCTTTTTCTCATAAGCTTCTTTTTGAACTACAATAGTTCTTTCCAAAGAATCAACTGTTTGTTCAAGCTGGGATATTCTTATCGTCTGCAATTTATTTATTTCTGTAAGATTAACAATCTTTTTATTCAGTTCTTTGTTTTCTTCTTTTAAAGAAGAAATAATTACTTTCCTTGTTTCATTATCTTCCAAAGAAACTACAATTACAGATGATTCTTCTTCAGTGAATCCCACATCAGCGTGAACAGGGACAACAATCAAAAGGGTGAAAATTAAGAGCGTTAAACCGATTAAAAAGTTCTTTCTTTGAAGTAGGTTTTTTGTTTTCATCTATACTACCCTCCAATTTTTTAATCTTACTATTCAATCTTGCTATGATTTTATCTGCTTCTTTATTTCTCTTTTGTAATAAATCAATATCCTTTTTAAGCTGCTCTCTCTCTGCTTTATCTTTTTCCATAATTGTTTGAACCTGATTTTTTATCATATCAGAGATAATTTCATTATCATAATCTTTTGGACTAAAGAAAACATAGAATAAAAGGAAGAGAATTACAAATATCACTCCCACTCCTATAACTTTCCATTGTGTGGTAAACATATCAAGCTCCTTTAGTTTTTATTATACTTTTAAACCATCTCTAGCTATTACAGAATCTAATTCTGCTTCTGTAATAGGTTTTGTCTCGAAGGTTCTAGTAGCACCACCACCTCCAGAAGTACCGCCTTCAAAGAACCCTCTTGGCTCTTCCCAATGTTGAGGGTCATACTTCTTTCCCTTCCAATCTCCACCCCAAATCATTCCAGGATCAATCATCTTCCCAATAATCCCAATCTGCTTAAAATCAATCTTCTTGTCTTTATTTGTATCAGCATTAGCATCAGCAACGTAATGACCATTCTTATCTTTGATACCAAGATCAACAGCATGAGATTTATCATCTGTTGTAGTATCGTTTTCAAGATTCACGATATGACGAGAATCCATAGTCCATGTAATAGCTATTTTATTTTGAGCCTCTGTTATTGGTGGCAAACCAGCTCTTTTACGAAGCTTATTTACCACAAAAAGAGGTTCTCTTGACTGAGCATAGTATGCAACTTGAACATCAAATGGGCGGTCAACCTCTATTGGAAAAATGGTTATTCCTAAAATTCTTTTTACATCTGATATTAATTTCTCTGAAAAATTCTTTACTCTTAATGTCGCTTTATTTAGGTCTCTGGACATTTCCTTTTCTCCTTTTTTAAAAATAGATAGATAGGTTTCATTTAAATTTTTTCTACTGTTTTACCTTCATCATTCATAATATAAATTGGTGAATGTGCTAAAATTTGTTTCAGTACATCACCGTTCTTATGTAACCACACTTGAACAAAATCACTAGCTACTCTCATTCCCCTTCCACCTGTTATCGCTGGCATGTTTTCTTCTATTTTTTCTTCCATTTTTAGAAAAACCAAGCAATCTGCCCGAACTCCAATTACTGCATCCTTTTTTGTGTATTCATAATGAATTTCATCAAATCCATCAAATAACACATCGTTACCTCCAGCATTTTTACATTTTAATATCATATCTTTTTCCTCCTGTTTATCTGCCTTCCTGTCTATCTATCTTTTTCTATGTAATTTTATTTTTAATTTACTACTATTTTTGGTCAGAACTGTTTTTCTTGGAACGAAAGAATTCTTTAATCTTCCCAACGATCAATATAAACTTTTCTTTTACCGTTTTTCTAAAAACACCAACAACATAACCTAAACCAAATCCAAATGAAAATTCTAACATAATTTTTCCTCCTTACTTTTTAAATTTTTTTAATCATCACAGGTTCGTCCCTATACTCTCTTTCCTTACCATCTTCTTTAACCATAAATTTTTTAGAAAAGATGGAGTATATCTTTGTATTAAAAGGATTATTTCTATATGTCAATTGTACTGCCATATAATGTTCCCCAGCTTTTGCTGTATTTGGAAATTGAATCCTTGCTAAAGCAACATCCCAATAATTTTTATCTTTTACTTTTTCTGCATCTGTTTTCTTAATATTTGAAAAATACACGGGATAAGAAGTTATAAACTTATTAACAATAGAGACTCTAATTTCGCTGGGCAAATCATAGTATTTTCTGAGTTTAAGTTTATAGCAAACATCCTGTCCAGGAAGAACTTCAGTAATTACATTTCCTTCTATATCTGTCACTTCAACAGATTTTAAATCCAATATCTTGCCTGGAACATTCATCATCCAAAGTACCACCAGTAACAATACTGTAGAAACTATCATCATCCAAAGTCCAATGATCTTTTGAAATATTTTCCAAAAACCTTCTTCAAAATCGCAGTTTCTCATATTATTTCGCCTCCTTCCACTTTACCGCTTTCTTTTGAGTGTTTATGATTTCCATAAAATCTTTTTAATTTTTCCACATCTTCTTTTATCTTTTTTATGTCAGAGCAAACTCCTTCCTGACAAGCATCCGCTTTTAAATCTTCCTGGAGTATTAAAGCCTTCATTCGTTCCTTGCAATCTTTTTCTCTAACACATTCTTTTATATTATCTGTTTTTGTTTTAGAATCAGCTCTCCAAAAGAAAGTGAAACCAGTTATCCACATAACATTTAAACCTAAAACAACTTCAGTAATCGTTACATTCATTATTTTTCTCCTCAGGTTTTAATAATATAGTAAATCGGCTTATTAATAGGTCTTGTTTCTCCTTCTCCATTATCATAAGCTCCTCCATCCTCTACAGTTACTGGGAAACTTGTTATCGTTGCTGAAGCATCAGTTTTTTCCCATTCAGGATGTAAAGTACTGCTGTCTCCATTTTCTATCATATCAAAAGAAGCAGTATGAGTATGGTCAGGGATTACAATTTTAGCTGCATCAGCTTGCACATCATTCATAGCTCTTACTCCATCAGGGTCAACTCCACCACCAGCACCTCTTAAGAAATAACCTCTAAAATCAGGAACTTTAAAATTTGGGGAAACACCTCCATAAGAATTTCCTATTACAGCAAACAAATTTGCATATGCAGGAAGAGCTCCATTATACGTTGATCCATCACATAGTAAATAACCAGGAATTGGAACTGAATATTCTGCCACTGGTAATACTACACCGGGAGGGATAATAGGAGCCGAAATAGTATTAGCTATTTTACAACCATACCACTTAGCTCCACTAGCATCCCAGTACACATACATCATTTCATATTGGGATAAAGTTGGGTTAGCTTGCCCATTTACAGTTCCTTGAATAGTTAATGTTCCGGTATTAATATTTTCAAAAATAACCCAACCCCCATCAATAGCAGGAGTTGCAGGTAAATAAATATTTTTAGCTGATACACTATTCATCTGGATCGTAGAATAATAATCTGTTACTAACATAGAATAATCCGTTGTTTTTGTTTTCACAGAATTGATAGGAGTATATCCAAGCAAACTAGCATTCGTAGCATATGGAGTCATATCTTTTCTTGTCATTATATTATGAAGATTCCTTTTAAGAAGAGATAAACTTATATCACTCATTGTATAAATATCGTATGCAGAAGGTAGTGTTCCAACTCCTTTTTCTTCCATCATTTGAGCAAGAGCTGTAACCATAGTTGTGACTTGGTACATCAATTTATTAAAATCTGAAGAAGAAACTTTTCCTCTTGTCCCTCCGTTTAGTCTGAAAGCGGAAGCACTCCATACTCCATCCGTCACCAAATTATTTTTGTAAGGATCAAACTGTAAAAAATTTGTAGCCATAACTCCTCCTTTTATCAAATCTCCCAATAGGCGACATCAAATCCGCCATAATCAGGCTCAATAATTTCATAATCTAGAGCAAATATTTTAACATCTCTAGGACTCCACACATAATTAATCATGACTCCTTGCGGTCTCGGAATTATCATATCATGCTCAATCATATCTTTAATCAGTTCATCCATATAACCTGTAACTGATACTGTTATGGTCATATCTTGATTATCAGTAATCACTATATTAGTTCCGGGAAATATTCGTAACCATTTTTCTTGAATACTTCCTAACTGACCATCCCAATGATTCAAAGCTATTCTTGATTTTAAAACTCTTCTATAAATTTCATCATCATAAAGAACAGGAAGATAAGCAGGATCTGAGGGGGTAAACCCTAAAGTTCTACTCTGACCAACAATTTCCCCAATTGCATCTAATTGAACTCCAATAGCTAATTCAATGTCAAAATCATAATTTAATTGATTAGCGCAAGTCATGGTGTCTTGTAAATAAACACAAACAACAGAACGTAACCATGCTTTAAATTTCTCTGCTAATTGATATTCAGAGGTCAATAGTTTTATATACCATTCACAAGTATGGTAATTTGCAGGATAAAAATCAGGAGGATAATAACCTTCATAAGCTACACAGAAAGCTTCATTTGAAGGATCTGATTCGATTCCATTTTCTACAGAGCATACAATATAATAATACCATTCTCCAACTGTTACATCTTCATGGAGATAATAAGGTTCCAAAACTCCTTCTATCTTATTTCCTGTCTCAACTGTAACTCCGGGAGCATTCGCCCAATATATGTTATAAGATTCATGATATGGAGTCGTGCCTGTCCATGTTAATTCATTTCCTTCTTTCTTTGGAAAAGCTGTGAGAATCAATGGAATAAAACTGATTTTAATAACTGCTAAACCTGAACCACCAACTCCAGCATAAATATTATCTTCATCAGGAGCGAAATCAACTCTAGGAAATGACCCACAACCTCCACCACCCGTTCCTGGTAAAGAATCATTATAAGTTCCCCAATAAGCAGGATTTAAAAACACCCACCTACTCATTGTAGAATCTCCATGACCTCCATTACCTTTCCCTACGACACCTACTCTTGAGCACCCACCTCCACCATACCAAAAAGATTCCCCTACAACATTTAATAAAATGCCATTTCCTCCATTCCCTACAACACCAGGAGCTCCTGCTCCTCCACCGCCACCGCCATCATCAGCTCCATCATTTCCTTGCCCAGAAACTCCTGCTCCTCCACCAGAAGTAAAATTACCTCCGCCACCTGAACCTCCATCATTACCAAACTGATATACAGTACCTCCTCCACCGTAAGCTACCAATCCAAAAGCTTCTGAATTTTCTCCATCTATTGCTCCAATAGGATTTCCTCCATTACCAACAGTGATTGTATGAAGTCCTTGAGGGAGTATAATTTCTTCAGAATGAATAACTCCGCCAGCTCCTCCGCCAGCTGAACGAAATATATTAGGTAGTCCAGCTCCTCCACCTGCAATTAATAATACTTCAGCAACCGCAGAAGCTTTTAAATACATTGTTCCTGAACGATTAAAAATCCAATGTTTAAACCCACTTTCATAGGGAATTGGAGAAGGATTTAACCCATCATAATCCGTATAAACGATTAAACCAGTACTAGGAGTTTTAGTCAATGCATATCGAACTTTATCTGAAACCCCAACAGCATAACTATTTTTTGCAAAAGCTCTTACTAAATGTACTTCGTTTTTTCTTAGTCCTGTCACTTCTAATGAATATTCCCCAACTGAAAAAGAACCTGTTTCACTAATTGTATGAACAGGATTACCTGACCAATATCCAAATCCTGCACCAATTTTTACACCAAGCACTCTCATTGTCTTACCAGTGCCTGTAAAAGAAATAGTAATTCCTGTAGGAGTGCCATATGAGCAGGTATTACTTCCATATAAACCATAAAATTCTCTCGCTGTCACAGGTCTATCATCATTCATACCTTGATACATCAATAACATATTCATATCATACTGAATATTAATTATCCATTTCTGTCGTTCATTTAAAGGAAATTTATTTGGGTATGCTGTCACCCAATAGGGACCATTTTTAAATTGATAACCTATATCGGTTCCTACTCTAAAACAAAAAGCAAATTCTTGATCTGTTTCTAACAATACTGTAAAATATTCTCCAGCAACCATCGTATCTGCATCACCAAACTCAGTTTCCACTTCAATTGTAAATGTTCTGGGGATAAATCCTAAAGCTTGGTATATTTGAGCTGTTCCTCCATCACCCGTATAAAAAACAAAAGAATCTCCAATAGCTGTTACAGAGGCAGGAGGAGAAACTGCTGTTGTACTTTGATCTGTCCAATCACTTAAATCAGAACAATCTTCATCTAACACATCTGGAAATAAAGTATCTCCTTCTATTCCTTCAATATAAACAAAACCTCTTTCAGTTATAACATCTCCAACTCCTCCCGTTGTTGAAACTTCTGCTCTTAAAGTTATAGACTCCTCTCCTATATCTTCTTCTGCAATCCTTCCCATAAGAACTCTAGGAGAATCTTTTGCAGTATGAACTGTAATAGTAGATCCATATACTATTCCGTCAATTGTATACGTAAAAGCTCTTATTCTGTAATCTGTATCTCTTAATCCGGGACCTGTTCCTTCTGAACCTCCTGAACCTCTAGGGGAATTCAAAACCCATAAATTTACTTCATACGGATACGCCGACCTATTTGTATCATCTGTAATAACAAAATCATCATTAACATTTGGAATTCCAGACGAAGCTTGTCTATAACAAAAACCATCTCTTGACGGAGGATTACTTCCAGCAGCAGTCACGTCCGAATGCCCCATAAAATAATACTGACGTATATGCCTTGCGTATGTATGAACTATAGTAGGCATCAAAGGAGGACTTGTTAATGTATTTACAACACTTCCTAAAACAGGAGTTGTCCCATCCATTATATATGCTCTTGTTCTATAATTTGTTGCACTATTTAATTTATCTACTAATAAAGAATAAGCTCCTACTCCAAAAGGGGCTCCAACAGAGGTTGATTCTATTCCAGCAAGATCTCCTAAAACAGAACCTCCTCTAAAAAAATCTAGTTTGGCATAACCTTCATCATTCCAAATACCAGTTGTCCCTCCTGTAACATAGACAAATGCATTTTCTCCCACAGGATTAAAAGAACTAGTATAAGCAGCAGACCCCACTAACGTAAAAGTTGTCTCCGTATCATCATTTCTTAAATAAACTTGAATTAATCCAGGAGTAATATTTATTTTCCACGTTTGGTAATAACCATTTGTTTGGGGATAAGTTCTATTGTCTACAAATTCTGTAGTTCTAATTAAAAAATTCCCTATATTTGTATAATTATTACATTTTAAATTTTTAGTAAGCCAACTCCCAGTTTTTGCTGCAGGATCTAAAATAAACACCCCATTTGTCCCTAATAATAAAATATCCATTATAGAAACAAATCTTCCGGTAATAGTCCCATCTCCAGCTATATCAACTGTAAGAGTATGAAAACACTTTGTCCTACATCGAATAGATACAGTAGAACCCATCCCTACTATATTTTTTACTATTCCAGAACTCTTAGGAGTTCCAAGATCATAACAAGCACCAAGAACTCCCTTAAATTCAGAAGAAAAAGTAACTCCTTGATTTCCGTAGTTACTAAAGCCAGACCAAGCATCTCCTTCAAAATCAAAAAGATCAGGTCTTATAGGTGTTGCAGAAGCGTCTTCAAGGAATAAAAATCCTCTTTCTGTTATTGCACCCCCTGTCCCAGAAACAGAACCATTTCCGGTAAAATCTGTAGAATTTATTAATGAGGAAGTATTTGTTGTTACTGTATAAGCCATCTATAATCTCCTTACGGTGATTCTATTGTTATATTGATATTTTCTTCTGACAGATTTCCTAATTGACTAAATGTCAATATCAAATCTGTATTGTCTACAGGGGTAGGAGTAAAACCCATGTATAAAGTTTGTATTGTAACTACTGGTTTATATGGATCTTCGTTGACTTCCATTCCTGCTGCTATTAAAGAACTTGCTGCAATATCTTCTCCTATCTGTAGAGAATCAACAAAATTTACAAACGCAGTTTTCATATCATCTATAACTGCTGTTGAGAATCCGGGTAAAGAACCATTAACTGTTACTTCCATATAAATATCACGATACTCAGGTCTGTAGAATCTCATCACTGAAACAATCCCTGTAACAGAATCTGTAATATCTACTTCAACGTCTCCATTGACATAACATCCCAATCCTCTGTTATCATAAATTGCTTGAGCAATATCTTCATCTGTTGCTCCTTCAACAACACAGGTTATTGAATGCTCTGGATTTCCCCACTCATCGGGAGCGTCAGTATAATTCTCGACTATGTTATATCTTCCAACATTATCTAAAGCTGCAATTGCTGCTATTGTTCCTTCAAGAAGATTTAACGAAGGTCTCGTAACACTTATTCTTTGTCTTGCTCTTAATTCTGCATCCGTCTCAACTGCATCACCTTCGTTAGCTGCCACCAAATTTTCTACAGCTGTCCATCCACTGGTTGGAGTTGAAATAACATTAATATCTCCAATCTTTGCAGGAATTTCTCCTATCGTCTGGCAGGTTGCTATCACTGTTGCTGTTCCACTCTCGGGAGACTCTCCATCACTTACAAGAGTCACGGTTGCAGGTAAATCCCAACTATAATTACTAACATCAGAAACAACACCATTACTTATAACAGTTTCCACTTCTCCTGTCAGAGTAACTAAACAAGTGGAATATGTAGCAGTCTTTCTTCTTATTCCATTTAGAGCAACGATTTGATCCAACCCAGATCCAACTGCTGTATTAGGAGACCTATTATTATAAGCCAATTGAACAGATTGAATGGCATGGAACATTCGTAAAGAAACTATAGAAATCCACTGGTAATCAGCAGAATCTTGTTCTAAATAGCAATCCTGGCCATAGATTTCTTTATATGATTCCAATATATCTTCTCTGATATCCACATATGTTGGAAGGACTAATCCGGCTGATGTTACTTCAGGTGCTGAATAACTCATCTTTGTATTTCTCCTTGTGCATTAGTTAATACAGTTCTGCCATATATTGTGTTAATCACAGCATAGAATTGATATGCTCTTGAATCTCGATTAAATACAGAAGCCAATTGATCAATATTAAAAACTCCAGTTGTGTCTAAAATTTCTTTCTGTATCACTCTATCAATAACATCTTTTCTTGCTCCGACCACCCCAAGAATTTCTTGCCACATAGGAATCCCAAAGTAAATATCTTCCCACCATTCTCCACGAAACAATTTCAATCTTGTCATAACAGCTTGTCCAACAGCTTCAACATCTATTAAAAAATCTTGCTTTCCTCTTCCATAAACAGGTTCATTTTCAACACCTTCTAATCTTCTATATCTCATTGTCATACTATTATCCTCCTGCTGTCACAGAAATGCTCCCGGTGGTAATTGTTCCTTTTCCTTCATGAGTGCTCGGATCTACAGAAACGGTAACAGTATCTCCAACTCTTGCAACTCCCATAATGCCACTATTCAGCGAAACAATAGCTCCATCAACTGTGACCATACCTCCTGTAATGGCAACATTCCCTGTCCCTTCTACAGAAACATTCCCTGCTCCTTTTACTTCCACATTAGAATTTCCATCAATTGTAATATCGCCGATTCCTGTAATATCGATTAGACCATCACTTTCTATTGTCATATTACTTCCGCTTTCTAAATTTACTGTAGAATCCCCATGAATCGTCATAGCGTTAGCACTATTAATATCCATTGTGCCAGTGCTTTCAACAGTCATATTCCCAGAGCTATTTACATTAATTGTGTCTGTACTTACTATATTAATCTGACCATCCTTAACTTCAATATATGTGTTTGTGTTTACAAATATTTTAATAAGATCGTCTTTAACCTGTATTTTATTAGCTCCATCAAGAGTTCGTATCTCAAATGCATCAGTTACATAATCTTCTATAACATTCGGCTGACTCCATATTCCACAAATAGCAAAAGCGTCTGATAAATCATGCCTTCTGGAAACTATCTGCTCATTATCTTCTCCTCCGTTCTGCCACCAAGCATCAGTGCACGTATCTGCAAAAACAACAAGACATTCGTCTCCTTCTTTAATAGGAGTTGTCATGATGAAATTTCCTGACCGTGGCAGAACAATAGGGACAACTAATAATTCAGGAACTTTTAATGATTCTAAAATCCCATCAATCACCACTCTTTCTTTTGTTACCAATTGAACTGAAACAGTTTGTTTAACAGCATCAAAAGATTTTATAATGGCAGGAGCTGTACAACGAATTTCAAACTTTATTTTATCCATAATAAAGTTCATAAACTCTATTTCATTTCCTAATCTTCTTAGTAATGATTGGGAATACTGTCCCATTCTACTCTCCTGAATTCGCTGTCGGTCTATTGACCGGATTATCATATCTTGTAGCTATACCTCTATCAGCCAACTGATCTGGATTTACCCATGCTTCGACATCTGAATACCATTCTTGACCCCTTGTATCTCCAGAATGAGTAACCGAAATTACTCTATATCTTCCATATTCATCCATCCACTCAGGAATAACTCCATACATTTGAGGCATAGCTTTTATTTCTGAATTATCTATCCTCACATTCATTGGAGGAATATCATATATCAACCTTGAATCTAAAAGAGTCCTAAAAGAAATTCCTTTCATAACTTGTGTCGGAATCCCTATTAATCCTGATGACGGAGAAATTACTATCTCAACACTTCCTATGTCTGTAATAATATTTGAAATACAATATTTTCCTTCCTTGTCTGCTGTTCTTTGACATCCATATGTTTTTGCCTCATCATGCAAATATCTTTCAGGATTTCCAAAATATAATTGAGGTTTTGTTAATTTTGCTTTTTCTTTTGTAAGAGTTTCTGTTTCTTTAAGCTCTATTTTCATTTGTTTTGTTAAATATGTTACTCTATCTTGCATTGTTTTGCCAGTCACCTCTGTAAGAGTTCCAGAAATAAAAGAAGGAGCAATAACATCTTTACCACCCATGCAATGTAGAAGCAAAACTTTATCGGTTACATTCTCCCTATATTCCATAAACGAAAACAGATTCCCATTCCAGATAATACCATAGTTACCATTTCTGTATCCAGCCATTACAACTACTCTAGCACCTTCTTTTGTAATTCTAGAAACTGTTTTTTCATTCAGGTTGTAAACTGTTATATCTCCATAAGTAGGAACAGTTTGAGCAGAGGTCACTTTAAATTTTACACGAAGAGCAGCTTCTCCATAAAGACTGTCACTTAACACAATAGCATCTTCTTCATTGTATTTTTCTCCCTGATCATCAGTTCCAGTAAAAGCTCTTCTAGGAATAACTACAATCTGCCATCTTCTCTCATACAAACTATATTTCTTATACGGAGAAGGAATCCCAGCATTCAAGTTTGGATCTACCTTAAATTCTTGATACCGGCTTTTTTTACTTATTCTATCCCAAGCATCATTCGACATAATTATTCCACGCCCATAGAAAATCTGTTCCTAAATTTGTATCATCAAAATCATCGGGATTCTTATCACTCATATTTAAAATAACACTACTTCCAATTCCTAAATATTCATACTGAGTTAGTAAATCCTGTCCTACCAATAAAGGCATAGAAGATATAACCATTTCATCTTTTGCCAAATCTTTAATTGAACAGACCCAATAACCAGCCATTTTATTAAACTCAAGAAATATTTCAAGATTCTTAATCTCTTCTTCTATTTCAACAGCTGTGGTTATTTTCTGATTGTATTCATTTTTAATGTCTAATATTTGAACAGCCATTTTAATCTCCCTAATTAATAATACTGAGGAGGATTTAACAAACCTCTTCCATAACCAATACTATAAAGGAAAGAAGTATCGTTTACAAGAGTTGTTTTTTTCATAGGATTATTTGAATCATTACCTACATAAGTAGCTTCAGGGTACAATGATTTTTGTACCTTTCCAACTTCTCCTATAAATATTTGTTTAAATGTAATCGTTGCTCTTAATGCTGTATATGTCTTATTACTATCCTCTGCTTGAATATATTGTATAATCATATTTTTATACTCATTCAAATGAGTTTGCAAATCAATCGGCTGCCCTGTTTTCTGCAAATCAACAAACATTTGATAAGCGTTAACAGACTTTCCCATTCCCGTGTCTTTTCTATACATTAAATCATCAAAGGATTGCATAGCATCACTCATGCCAATTTGCAATACAACTTGCGCTGGCAATTGATAAGAGTGGTCAGCAATAGCAGCTCCCCACTGAACTGGATGCTCTGTTATTTGTCTTGTCGTTGTATGCTCAGCTAAAAACACAGCATCAAAATAATAATTTTTTTGAGTTTCTTGCCCATCGTAAGAAGCGACATAATCTGTACTATCAGCATTTTCTTTACTATACAATTTTTCATCATATTTAATTGTCATATAAGTAAGATTATAATAAGTATCATCTGCAATTCGTCTTCTTAGTTGATTCCGACTCCATTCTGGAGGTCTCCACGGTTTGCTAGTTTGATAACCTACAGTATTTGTTATTGAACTGATTGCCTGAATTGAATTTGCAACTTGAATAGGATTAGGTACATTCATTAAAGAAGCAGCTGCACTAAAATTTCCTGCTAAAGATTGCAATCTCTCTATCGGTAATTGCCTTATAACTTGAGGAGCTGATAACATATCAACCTCCCATTCCAGCGACTTTATTTTTTGCTAATTGTTTCATCTTTTCTACCACATCATCAAAATTCAAAGCATAAATATTGGCATTTTCAATACGAACATCATATCCTCTTAAACCTGTAGCTGTTTCTTCTACAACCGGAGGATATTTCCCTCCACTTTCAAGCCCTACTGCTTTAAGTGCTGCATCATATTTTGTCTTTTCTTCCTGAGTCATCATATCTGTTGTGTAAGGAGGAACTCTTTTATCAACTTTAGAAGGAGTTTTTCTTATTTGAGCTCCCGTTGCTCTCACTTCACCACTTTTAAATTCTCTATCTAATACTTCTTTTCTTTTCCTTCTTTGATCTGCAACATAGGTGTCTGTATCAAAAGTCATGGAGACGAATTTATTCATCCTCTCTCCTACTTTTCCTTTCCAATCTTCTGCACCAATTTCTTTACTATATCTCAAATCCTCTCTTGCTTTTGCTTTCATCCAAGATTCATAATTTTCTTCTGCTTCTCTTTTACTCCCAGCTTTTGTTAAATCATACGTTTTTTCTAATTTTTTAAGAACCTCTCTATGTTTTGCTTCTTGTTCAGGTGTTCCTGTTTTTGGACCACCAATTTGTGTTGCTATTTGAAAAGCTGTAAATAATAATCCAATTCCTCCTATCAATTCAATTATAGATTTTTTAACATTATCCAACAGAAAAACAAACGTCTTCCACCAGCTAAAATCTCCCCCAGGATTCAAAACATCCCCCATAACATTTTTTAATTCTTTAAGAGGAGCAAACAAATCAGACAACCCTTCAAACATACCTCCAAAAATAGTATATGTTTTATAGCCATGTTTTTTCCCTTCACTCCAAACCCACCATTCATGAAGTAAACCAAACAAAAGAGTTAAACTTGCTATTACAGGATTTAACATGAAAGCTCCTGCAATAGCAGCCCCAAAAGCTATAATAGCACCTACTCCGGTAGGTAAATAATTTATGAAATCTTTCACAAGACCATATAATTTTTTCCCTATCTCATATGCAGCTCTTACAACATTTATAACTACAGTAATCCCTCCTGCAATCCACTTTGTCCAAACTTGTATATTGTCTTTTAACCATTTGGTTATATCACTTAATTTATTTTTAGCTCCTTCAAGACTGCCACCAAACACATTTGCTAAATGATAAACAATCCATTCCATCCCCTGTCCAATTATAACTTTCATCTTAGTAAATTCAAACATAATACTACGAATCTGTTTTAAGGCAGCAGAATCAGGACTAGTTGATTGAACAATACCTTTAAGCTCTTTATACTGGGCTCTTAATTCTGGAATCCAAGCAATTTCTTCAAGAGAAGCGTTCAAAGCTTTTTGAGCAATAGTAACCGCCTTGGCAGCATCTTTGGTCATATGCATCCGTAAAGCCAATTTCTGATATTCCATATCAGCATTAGCCACTTTTGCAGCCATTGCTCCGGTAGCAGCTATAACCGTTCCAATAGCTCCTGCATAAGCAAGCATACCATGAGTCAAAACTTTAGCAGACTTATTTGAAGCTAGTTTATCAAGCTGCTTCTCAATCTCTCCCAAAGCTTGTCTTATCTTCATTTGAGCTGAACTATCTACAGAAAATCCAAGCTTAACTAAATATTCTTTTAGTATATCGGTTGCTGCCATTACTCATTTCCTCTTAAAGATTCCTGGTACTCTCTCAATATTCTTTCATTTTCATTCTTTACAGCTTGCATTTCATGCCAATCCAATAAATCATCATAAATGTATGTTCCATCCCACACTTCATGTTGCTGCCAGGCTCCTGCCATAACTGGAGCATAAGCATAAGTATCAATGTTTACACATTGGGTAAATTCAATTGGGAAAAACTCTTCTGAAACATTTCCAATGTGTTTTCGTCGAAAAAACTTTGCAAATTGTACCCCAACACTTGTGTAGTAAGGATCAAAGCTAATGGAGCATCATTTTTTATATCTTCAACACCCCATCTACCGTCTGCCAACATAACCGGAATAGGAAGAACAACATCTCCTTCAGGTCTTATTTCTGAACAAGCTCGTAAACAATCCTTTTGGATTTCTATAAATTCATCTTTGGTCATGGTTGGAAGATTCTTATTTTGTGAATCTTCCAATCCTTCAACCTGTTTACCTAAACCCATCGGAAGAATTTTAGTCATAACTGTATAAACAATGTATGACCCTGTTAAAGCATCAAACTTATGGATACGAAACTTCCTGTTGCTAATCTCAACATCTTTAAATGTTTCTCTCATTTCCTTTTCTCCTTTTTAAGAAAAATCAATTATTTTAAGCGTTCATACTTGAAATATCAGCTGCCCACAAAGTCCAAGTAACTCTTTCTCCAGCAGACTTATAGGCTTTATCTGCTTTCTTTCCAAAGCTGACTCCAGTACAAATATGACTTGTCCCATCAGATATATTCCTTAAAGCAATTGCAATCATAGCCCACTGACTAGTATCTGCTTGCCACACATAATTAAACAAATTAAGTAAATACTTATGAACAAGAGAAGTCTGCTGGCACTCAATAGATATTTGCCCGTTATTACCAGCAATTTTTGAAATCATAATACTACCATCAGCTGCAACATCATGAGCAGTTCTATCCGTGCTCATAGCTACACTTATACTTCCAACACCTTCTCCGGTAAATTGAAACACACCCAAAGGAAAAAAGGGATGTGCAATTGCACCAGCCAAATCTAAAAAACTGTAAGTTGAATGTCTCATATTTTATCCTCCTCCAAAAGGTTTTTATTATCTATTCACGTAAATACCAATCACAACACTATGAACTGCACCAGCTTCCTTAATCGCTATGTAAATTGGCATAGCCTTTCTTGCTTCTCGATCTGCCTGAGTCTGTTCACTATAAGATTCTGATTGACACAAATATCCTTTGGGCAGTGTATCACCATAGCTCAGATTTAATACTTGAACACCAGTCCATGTTCCAGGGGCAAGAAATCCTCTATCAACTGCAAGTTCACAAGCCTGATCACAGGCAAGCAATAACTGATTCTGACCTGCATTCGTTTGAGGAACTTTTGTGGTCTGATAAAGAACATCCATAACATTTAACTGAACATCATTTCTCAGCATATCCAAATTAATTACTTCATCAAAGAAATAACCATTTGCCATTTTTCCTTGCTGAAAAATGTTGTAATAGTTTGCATAATTGACATAAACATTTCCATATTTACTATCAATATAACCAGCCTGAGTTTGAGTCAAATCTTCAACAGCAATGCCAACTTCACCTTTGAATTTCAACGTGTATGCTGAATTTGCCAATCCATTATTTGCACCCATAGCAAATCCCATAATGGCACAAATTGCTAATGCATCATCAGTTGAATATTGACCAATTGTTCTCTTATAAGATAGTGCTTTCAACTGACTAAAAATATCTGTATCAACACTTGTTATTACTCTTGCATCACTGGTTGTAAAAGCATACACCATAGTCGGAGTAGCAGATTCCGCAAAAGCAGCACATTCCAAATGATCGGCTTCAACAGCATCCAAACAAACTGCTACATACCAAGAAGCCTCTGCAACTCTACACGCCAACAATGCTTCAGCACACGTTTCTGCAGGACTTGCTCCTTGTGCTCCAACCCAAATCTTAAAAGGAGCAGGAGACTGAGAAAAATACATCTGGGCTGCAAGATATTCTTTATCAGTATTCGTAAAACCATCTGATAACATATCAGCAGCACTTGTGTATTCCCTAATCCTTTCTGTCGTGTCAATTACTCCTGCAGTTCCTATGACAAGCATTTCATTGAATGTCTGTCTCGGAGCTGACAAAGGAGAAATATATTCACTAATACTAACAATCTGATTCAAATTCAAAGTTCCCATATTTTCCACCTCTCATTTTATTTTTATCTGTTTATTTCAAAATTATCAACTTCACCATATTCCTCTTTAGTAATGGTGACTTCTACACTATCAACTCTATTAACAGGTGCTTCGAGTACAATTAATTCATAAAAATACAAGGACATATCAACTCTTTCCCACCATTGAGCTTGAAATAATTCAGGTACTCTCCTAGGCTCAACTGTATTTGGAACATAATAAATCTTTTCTCTAGCTAATCTCTCTCTAGGAATTTGATCAAACATTCCAAATTTCAAAGCCATAGCAATGGACATTCCATTCGGACCATAAATAGAACAATCGAGTTTCATTATTCTAGTAGATCCAACTGATTTTCTTAAATCAGTGTTAAAGTCTTCCATCCCAACATCATGCTGCTTGTTATACGGTTCTTCTGTCGGTGTTGCTGTGATGAAAACCATGTCCTCTGTTATTTTCCATGCTGGAGCTCCTTCTCTTTGCCATCCAATTCTTACATTGTTTGTTCTAGGAGGAACTGTTACATCCCATCCAAGAATATATAAGAATAATCTTTGAAAAAGATCTTCAAATTCAACTACTGTTAAATCGATGTTGGCCATCTTAATCTCCCACCATTCTTTCTCCGATAGCTTTACAAAAGCCATAATCCATATAATTCTCTACACTAACAACTTTGTAGTATTCATTTCTCCACATAATCTTATCGGAGAGACCAGAAGTGCCTTCATTATGAGTAACATAAATCAATTGCGTAGAATGGAACATCATGGCTCCTCTTATTCTATCTCCTTCAAGTTTCTGTGACATATCCTTTTCTCTAGCAACTTGAATAACTCCACGCATTGTTATTTGAGTTGGAGTTCCTTCCACCCATCTCCCATTAACCCATTCTCCATTCGAACGATACACAACAAAATCTTGAGCATAAGCTGCATTCAATATAACTTCAGCCATTTGAAAAGGCATTATTCTTCTCCTTCAGAAATTACATAAGTGATAGCATTTCTCATTTGACCTGTATCTATAAGTATTGCATTAGATCCTTTCGCTTTAATTGTAGCAGGTTTTAATGGAGGCCATCCATTCTTAGGATTTTCAAACCATGCATGAACTCTATTCATAACATCATTACCTGTTGTTTTCATCAAACTTTCTGCTTTACTAAATTCTTCATCCATAATTGCTTCTGCAATAAGTTTTAAATCAACTGCAATAGCTATTTGATTTTCTTTGTCATCCAATGCCGCTTCAATAACAGGTCTTGAAGGAATATTCATCAGAGGAGAACCATGAGTATGAATATAAAGCAAAGTAGGATTATTCATTTCTCCTTCTTTCCTTTCAGCATTTTCTTCAGGAATACCAACAAGAATTTCTTTTCTTTTCAGCTTCTTTATTGTTTCAATTAATTTCTGCTCTTTTTTCATAGCAGCTAAATGTTCTTTTACTTCAAAATTTATCATACTTGATAACCACCTGTTCCAACAAGTCTTACATAAAATAAAAATCTTCGTCCATAGGTTGTTAAATTCCATTCCCCAGCATGATCTTCCATAAAAGAACCAAGGTCATAGCCAACAGAAACTCCACCAACAGATTTATTACTTATATTTCCAAGAGGAGTTCCGGTAAAATTTCCTGCTGCAAAAGCTAATTGCTGATTCTTTTCTATTAGTAAATTATGAGCTACAAACAATTCCAGCCCTTCATTATAAATATCATGCCATCTTTTTTCTGTTAACAACTTAACCGCAAATTGATACCAGAAAGTAATTTGATTGTCTGTAAAATTCTCTGGCAAAGCATGGGCAAACTCTGTATAATGAACTCTAAAATTTTCTATCCAAAGGTCAATATCTTCTGTTCTGCTTCCTAATCCTTCCCAATCTGAAGCCATTTTATATCTCCTCTATATCAGGATTAACAAAATCAAATCCTGTTTTAAATCTCCATAAATAAACTGTTGTTCCTATCGGCAGATTAACATGAAAAGTTATTTGACCAATAGCATTAGTCCTTCCTGAATGTATCATATTTTTTCTTTCGGGATCTGTTGACATAATCACCAACACATCTGCAATAGCGGGAGAATTATCACAATACTTTAGAGAATACACATGTTCAACAATTCCAGTTCCAACAGACATAGCATCAACGGTTTGCCAAACATTATCTAACATACTACCTGATTCTTCTAGACTATCTCTTATCTCTTTATTTGAAGGAAAATTAACAAAAGTATCGTTCTCACAAATAAACTCTTCAATAGCAATAATCAATCCATCGACTTGGCAGTATCTTGCTATATATCTACCATCATCCCAAGGCATTCTGCTTTCCCATACTTCATAAACACCTTCTAATAAAGGGTTCTCAACCATAGGAAGTCTTTTATCTGTAACCAATTCTTCTGAATAAAACATTCCAGGGACATTTCCACCAGCATCAGAGTTTTCCATTATGAATCCTTCTTCATCAATTCGACGAATCCATACATAATTTCCAACCATTCCTGTCATATCTTCAACTGCAAATTTTTTGATTGCCATATTATTTACTCACTTTTTTGATCGTTAAAATAGTTGACGGGGTAGCTGGTCTTGTCGGACTTACTTGTGCAGCTACCGCCAAAATCCTATCATTTGTGCTACTCCCCACCCAGAACATTTCTATTTCGTCTCCTACAATTAAATCCAAAATAATATCAGCGATACTAATAACCACATTGCTTGCTGTCGCTATTTGGACTCTCGTATTCGACCTGTCTACGTCTACTCCGTTTTTCCTAAACCAAATATCTACTGTTGTTCCATTCCCTGAAGTACAATCGCAAAGAGTAGAAAAGATAAATCCATAAGTCCCTGCTGTCCCAATAGTAAAAATAGAGATATTGGTTGCGGTATGAGTTCCGCTTTGAGTATCGGAAGTATTGATTGCAGCTCCTTGAGGAGTCGCTGAAACCTGAAAACTATCCACTCCAAATCCAGCAGAGATTACATAGTATCTGGTTCCTGCCGTGAGACCTGTCGGCAAAGCTCCGTCAGTAGTAAAGACTACTTCACTGTCTACATTTAACCCATGCCCTGTCCAGCTTATTACTGCTGGAGAAGCTATGCTGATTGTAACCTCTCCTGATTTTCCATGAGTGATATGAGTATCAGATATTTCTTCTGTGTCAAATGTCATTGCCCAAGGAACCGTTGTAGAAGTAATTGTTTGCGTCGTGCTATCGGAATATACAGCATGGATAGTCCCTATGTCCGCTAAAGTAGCCGTAACTGTATCGAATGTCGGAGAGCCATCGCTATGTAACTCTTCTAATTGAGCGTTAACATCAGTCAAAGCATCATAATCAATTTTATCTAAATGATAGTAACTTTCAGGAGAACCTCCTCCTCCTTCTAATCCTAATAAATCGTTATGTGTAAAATCTTCTGATGACTGATCTCCTGTATTTACTCCACTTGTATTTTGAACGACTACGTGTTCAGCGGAAGTCAGATGATAATACTCTTCCGGAGAAACAGAACCACCTTGTAAATTTCCTATTAAATTATGATCTAACTCCGTTTCATCAACTAAAACTCTACCTTCTTCATTAATATCTATTCCATTTCCAATAAGAACTACAATTTCTCCCTCAGCTAATCCTAAACCACCTCCTAAAGGAACTGAAACAACTCCTTCTCCAGTAATAGTTAAACCAGTCCCTATCTGGACAAGTCCTAAACTAGATTCAGAAGCTACAGAAGTCGCATTTAAATATTGTTCTGCAGTTAAATGATAATATTCTTCAGGAGAAGAACTTCCACCTTGCAATCCATGAAGGTTATTATGAGAAAGAATAGCCTCTGTTTCTGCTAAAGATTTTCTACTCCAATATAAATCTCCACTTGCAATCCCATCACCAACTCTAATACTTGGTAACACATATCCTTCTGTACTTTCACAAGCTTCAAATTGGAAAAAAGGTACTACAAAAGCATTCACAGGAGTATCAAAAGTACTTACAAGAGTACCATTCTTATAAAATGACACAGACCCATTAATTGAATCAAATTCTATTTTCCACGTAGTATCATTATAATCATTATCACAAATTTTATACATCACAAAAGATGGATTAAATGTCCAGATACCATCCTGACACCAAAATATATCTAATAAATAACTACTATCAAATGCCCAATACATCCTAAAATCAGCTGAATTCTCATGATCATCCAAAGATATAAACTCAGTTCTAATTTCAAGAGTTGCTGTAAGACCAGCAAAAGTTATAGAAGGATTTGGAAGTAAAGCACCACTATCTCCTATATTATTAAAGTAAAACCCCCCGCCGGCCAAACTCCATACATTATTATCATAAGTCCATCCAGATAAAGAAGTACAATCATCATCTATTAAATTATAATCAACACTACCTCCAGCACCAACTAAAAAATCATAATTATCTACAGGTTCAGGTATAGAACTTAAAAAAGTATACTCAGACTGAGTTAAATGATAATATTCTTCAGGAGAAGCACTCCCGCCTTGAAGATTAATTAATCCATTATGATCATATACTCCCAAATTATCATATTGATCTTTTGTTAAATGATAAAATTCTTCGGGAAAAACTGACCCTCCTTGTAATCCTGATAAAGTATTATGCTCCCCAGTCCCTAAATTATTATATTGATCTAGAGTTAAATGATAAAATTCATCTAATACTTCAGAACCACCCTGCTTGTGCAAAGTATCATTATGCTCAGGGGTTGAAGCTCCAAATAAATAAGAAAAAGCTGAATCTACTTCAACTGGGTCATCATTTCTTTTATCTATAATAATTCTTCCCACAAATATTCCAAACGAAACAAAAATAGGAGGAATATTTGCATATGTCGGAGGAGTAGTTGCTTGTGCATCAGATAATTTATTATAATCATCATTTCCAAAAATATAACCTGCAACAGTTCCAAGAGGATCAGTTGTTGACAATTTTCTATAAACCCAAATTACACCATAATTATTTACTAAAGGAGTTTTACCAGAAGCTCCTTGATAACTCTTATTATCATATTCAGAAACTATAGAAGGAGACCAATTACCACCACCATCCTTAACCCATTCACGAAGAACACAATCTCCTACACCAGTTTCAAACAAATCATAATTAATTCTTGATAATCCATACCATCTATTTCCACCAGTTATCTTTATTTTTCTTGTATCAAAAACTGATAACTGAAAAACACCATCTTCAACACCATTTGTACCTGCAAATAAAAATCTTAATTTAGTATTACTAGCTACGGCCTTTGCTTGTTCTCCCCAATCAATAATATCAAATGCATTTGGAGAAGTTACAACATTATAACAAATAATAAGTATAGGAATAATAGTTGTTCCATTTATAGAAGAATAATCCTCAATACATTGCATAACCGGAGTTCCACCATTATAATTTACAACAATATAATGAGGAATTGGATTACTTGCATCAAACGTCCCTCCATCAACAGTATATGAACGAATAAAACCACCACCATCAACAGAATCATGAAGATGATAAACACCACCATTACCAATAGTTATCGTTCCATCATGATTATCAATAACAGAGGGAGAGGTGTAGACACCAGCAGACAGGTAATCATTTACAGCTATCCATCTGGTGTCTCCACCATTAGTGGTAGATAAAGTCTTGATGTGATCTATTGTCTGACCACTATTTGGTACATAAGCATAGTGATGACCAGTTTCTTCCACATAACATTTTTCTCTTGGTCTCCCATGAGATTCAGCATCACTTACTGTATCAAAATACAAATTTTTTATCTGGTTTTGATTTAACATTTTTACCTCTTTTTATAGGGCTGGACATTCAACTTCAAAAACATCTCCAACATCCATAACGTAATTTATACTAAATGATCCAGAAGATTCCCATTCAGCTTCAACATTTCTTTGTAATTCAACACCATTTAATCTTATTTTATAAAGATTATTATTATTCCACAAGTCTTCTGTTACAGGCAGAACTATCGTGCTACCAGAAGGAATAACAGTTGGCGTTGCTCTTCCACTTCCAGACCCATTTCCAGTTGTTATTGTTACAACTTCCCCACTAGCATAAGCAACAGTAACGACATAAGAACTTACCAAAGAAGTTACATTCTTTGGCTCCACTACCATTTCTTCACTTCTTCCACCTTCCATCAACACATCAGGTTGCTGACTTTCAATATAAACTTTATTCACACAAAAGTCAATTGTCTCTGATATTGCAGTCAATGTAAGAGTTCCATCTCCCGCAACATAAACAAAGGAAATCTGAGTATTTTCTGCACCACTTGCTCCAATTGCAGCACCTTCAGAAGATCCACTTGCACATTGAATTAATCCATAAACTGTAAATTCTTCACCACCCACATTACAAGTAATTTCATTGTGAGTAAAAGAATCTCTTATAGGAACTAAATTGAGAATGTTCCCAACAGAATCTGAATAATTCGCTGTAGAAGCTCCTAAAGGACCAGCCAATAAAGCTGCACAAACACCTTGATTCGTTGTTAATGTTACAGGAGGAGTCGCAGTAAGAACGGCTAATCTGACTCCTGGTAAGTGAGTAGTAGAGTCAATTCTTGCAAATTGTTCAGCACTCACAGATACAGACTGGACTTCTTTCCAAGGGAAAGCCAAAACTCTTTTTCTATTCATATACTGATCAAGAGTCGTCCATGTTCCAGCAGAATTAGGTCTTAAAATATTAACCTGCCTAGCATTAATCATATTAATCCTCCTAAAATTATAATTTCGTCTCCATTATCAACAGTTAAATTTAGCTCAAAACTAACAGACGAAAGCCAAACGACCTCAGTTCCTTTAACAAGATAAACACCATTTAGATAAATACTTGATTCAGGACTGGTGTTAAATTCTGCAGCATCAGAAAGTATATATCCATCTGCTCCAGACTTTGTGTAATTCGGACCACCACTTGTCGTTGAATAAGTAGAACCTGAAGGTATCTGTCCTGTCATAGCTAACTTGGTTATGGTCTTAGCTATTGGCAAATCATCTATATAGGTTTTTATTGCTAATCCCGTATATCGTCTGTTCATAATTATACCATCATTTCTACTTTCTTCGTCTTATTTTTTTTATAACAGGAGCTTTTTCCACTTCCACAGGCCATCCTTCTGGAGGAGGTATTTCTTCCTGTTCCTCCGGACTGTTATTTTCAGAAGAAGGAGCATTCTCAGGAATTTCTATTTCAAACTTTTCTTCCTCTGAAATAACTTCTTCTTTTGAAATTTTAGTCGGAACAGCTTCTTTTGCGTCTGCCTCTTTCTGAACAGGCTTTGGAACTGGCTTAGGCTCTGTTACTTTCTTAGGAAGTACATTTCCTGACGGTTTTAAAGTCCGAACAGAGCTGGCAATATCTTTAATAACAATATCACCAGCTATGATCAGACCTTTTATAAACCAATCAGAAAAGAATTTGTCTTCCACCAAATGCTCTCCTGGTTTCAAAATTGTTTTTGTTCCCGGAAGTTGTATCGTCCTCTTTAATTCAATCTTCTTCATAATGTTACCTCTCCTTTTTTATAATGTTAAAGATTAAATGCCATCGGCATAATACATCGTTTCCGGATACACGATTTCAACTACACCAAGACGACCGAAATAAGTCGTCAAATGGTAAATCGAACGATACTCCAACGGAGTTCTCTGCAATGGAACCAACGGATAACGAACACGATTCTTGTCCTGAGTATAAACAATCATACGATCAGTTGCTACTGCAGGAGAACCAGCCGGAGTTCCTCTTCCTACCAACCATTTGCAAGGCTGAATATCAAGTTTCTTACCATTGATCTTCAGAGCAATACAATTATCTTCCAAGAAGGACAGAATGCTTATGTTGCCTGCATCAGAAACTTTTTGAGAAGTAATATAGGCAAACTGTGCCGGAGGAAGAAGAAGTTTGGAGGGACACACTGCGTATGCTGCTGCCGCCCAACATGCCTGGATAAGACTGTTAACATCTTCCAGAATTTCATCAGGCGTTTTTTCTGTCCACAGAGTACTACCAGCAGCACCAGTCGCAACTGAGGCAGAGGTAACATTGGGATTATTCAGCATTCCATATCTGGAAAGAATATCATCCCCAATATATACCATTTCATCAACATCCATCTGGTATTTAATCTGCATGGCCTGATATTTCTGAGCATCAACCGGACGACCTAACTGCTGAGCAGAAATCAACTCCGGAATGGTGTAAGAAATTTCAATGCCCCACAGATACAAAGGTGAACTGGTCTTCCCAATATCAAGAGCAGGACCAGGAATAGCATTGGAATTTTTACCAATCCAGTTTTTACCATTGGTCTCAGGGGCACCAGCAGTCGCAAAAGAGCTGTTGGTGAAACTGGAAACTTCATCAGCGATGCTAACATCTTCTCTTAAATCAATATCACGACCCCACGTGACATTGTAAAGGGGTTCATGCAGATTCTGGTCTAATCTTTCAAGCTCTCCAATCAGGAAAGCACCCGTACTATCAATTGTATATTTGTCGTATGTCAACATATTTTATAACCTCCGTTTAATTTATTTTGTTAATTAAATATTAAAAGAAATTTCAACATTACCATTATCGTCAGCTGCACCTTCAAATTTAGCTCCCGTCACAGCAGTAGCTCCTGTAGCATCAGCCTGAATCAATCCAGTTGTGTTATTGACATAAACCGCTCCATCGATAGCTGGAGTTCCCAACGTATTCAGAACAGTCATATAACCAGAACGGAGAATATCACAGGTCTGATTAACTGAAGGAGTTCCACCACCCAAACTCTGATTGGTAATATTTTCCATCTGAGTCGGATAAGGACGGACCAGAAATCCAAGGATTGTACCGGAACCAGCGTAAGGCTGAATCTTACCAGCAACTTTAACAACCGGAACACCATAAACGGTAACCGGAGTATCAGGATCCATAACATTGGGTTCAATTTTCGCAACTTCCAACCGTGTCACCGCACCAGCAATTCCAGCCGGCATTCTATACAAAAACGCATTACTCATAATTTTATCCTCCTATAAATTTGTTTATTTTTACTTTCTTTTCCAAAACTCTTTGTTTTTCTGATTGATGTCTCTGATAGAAGAAACACTTTCAGCAGTATTTGAAATGACAGAATCTTTTACGAATCTGTTATTTCTATCTTTGACTGAATTTGTTACAGCAACAAAGGCAATACCCAATGAAGTTCTGTCAAGCTTATCAATATCCGTTTTCTTGATGATCGAACCAACGACATCAGCATCAGAAGTAAATGCAGCCTTCAAAGCTTTTCTCTTAATCTTGTCTAAAGAATTCAAGTGATCTTTTGTAGGCTTAGAAATTCTGATGCCAGGACAAAGCAAGTCCGCTCTATAAGCCACATCATGAAACATTGAATCTGCTGTCATTGCTTCTTCTTTTTCCCGCTCTTCCTTCTCATCAGGATCTTCATCTTCTGTTTCGTCTTCTTTTTTCTTTTCAATCTCTTCATTTTCAGAATTAACCACAAAAGACTTTCTGATTAAAGAACCTCCCAAAGGACTCAAAGCTCCTGTTCCTTCAGCATCATTTTCAAAAGCTTTGTTCTCTTTTTCAAGAACTTCTTCTGTGTTAACTGTATCAGCATCTCCTGCAACTCCAGAAGCAGACTTTACAAAAGCTTCAATAATACCTATCAGTCTATTGATATTGTTATTTAACATTCCAATAGTTACTTCTGACTCTGAAACTCCCTGATTAACAGGCTCCTTAGCAATTTCTTCTCCTTCCTTAGGTATTATGGCTTCTTCAGAAGAAGAATTTCCAGCTTCTTCTTCGATCTGATCAGAAGCTACCTCCACTAGCTTATCAGCTTTCTCTTCTTCGGACAACTCTACAAAATCATCATCCTTGATGAGTCTTCGATAGGCTTTTTTCAACTTGTCTTTAAATTTCATAGCATCTTTTTCCTCCTTATCATTTGTATTATTACAAGTACATTTACCACAATTGGTACACGCCTTATCTCCTATTGCACACCTATGCCCTGCCCTCCCTCTCATTACTAAAGCAATATGATTACCAATTATATTTTTTTGGATACCTATTCCAGTTTCCAACTGTTCATAATCAGCATCATACCCACAAGAAATTTCTCTCATACCATTTTTAACCAATTCAATAGCCTTCTTAGTTGTCACAACAATATCTCCAATAAGAAGATCTAATTTTTCTCGTGCTCCCCTTCTTACATTGGTTAAAAAACCATGAGCTAAATCTCCCCAATTTTCAGGGGTGACTATTTCATCTGGGTGGTCAATTGTGAATGGTTTCCCTTCAAAAGATGAGATTGCTTCTGGTTTGAAAACCTCATCCTCTGTTCTTTTGATAAGAACCAATCCATCACGATTAGGTTCTATAGGAACTTCGTCTCCTTTATATGTTTGTTCCCCAATCTTTGCAATGGGAACATCATAACAAATTAAAAACCCTTCTGGAGTCTCTCCAATATGTTCGCTTATCTTTTCTGCAACATAAAATCTTTTCATATTTTCAATCCTTACATCACAACTATCATTTGTGGTTTAAATGATGAAACAGGCGGAACTGGTGTTTCTGTCGCACTAATTAACGCTCCTGCCGTTCCATTCTCCCTGCCATATCCAGTGGGGCCTGCTGGAGCCTTTAAAACATAATAAGTGAAACTAACTATATCACTTGTAGGAAGAAGTGTAGTATCACATCCATATACAATTTGCATACCACCACCCAAATCAATAGTATACTCACCACTTACAGAGCAGTCAAAGGGGATGGAATTAATTGTAACAACTTTAGTCGTTGCGTTCCATGAACTCCCCTCCACAGGATCTATGCCATAAGGTAGGCCTAACTCTTCTGTCATCGATACGAGCCAAAATCCAGCTAAACCAAAACCATCATAACTAACTGAATCACCTATCTGAACATCATTAGGACTTGGTGTATCAGTAAGAGACCCCTGATTCCAAGTTGATTGAATGGTTACTTTATTTAATCCAACTCCAGCAATACTCCCTGTTCCATCACATTGCTGTGCGCCTACTGATGTTACGTTGGTTAATGAAGCAGTTGAATCATTGGCATTAAAATCATATCCTTTACTCCAGACCGTACAACAATTTAACTTTCCAGAAGTTATGGTTGGATGGTATAACTCTGTAAGATGAGTAAGTGTTAAGTTTTCAACCTTCCCTCCAGTAAGTCGAAATTTATTCATTAATAAATGGTCTCTCATACCTAACAGTCGAACAGAAGATGAAACGTCTACATGATCACCAATCCATGATAAGTCTTCATCAATTATTGATTCATAGACAAGAACAACACACTCTGTTTCAAACGAACCTCCGTAAACAATAGCATAATATGACTGTGTCCATGTTGTAAGGTCTTTCCCAGTACCCAGTGTAAAATAACCACCTGTATAAGGTGCACCTTCAACTGTTATAGTTCCTGAAAAGGTACTAGAAAGAGTAGCAAATGTAACAGTGTCTCCATAGAAAATTTCTTCTGTTACAGAGTCTTTTCCAAAAGCTCTGACAGAATAAGTTATTCCCGGCATACAGCCATACATCGGAGTAGTTTCTGTTGTGTTCTTTATATAAGCTCCAACAGCTAAATCGCTTAACACTTTTTGAGTATTAGCGTCATAAACAGGTGTTCCTGTGCCTTTCATCCAACAAAAGCCATATTCACTAAGAGCATTGTCTTTTGAAACAAGAGTTCCGTTGAAAGTAAAACCAAACTTTCCTATATTAGTTGGAGCCTGTGTTGTTATTACATTAGCCATTTATTACTCCTGAATCTCAAACCAAATATTCAATCCCTTTGCTGGGGTGGTATGAACATAATCAACATTAAATGTAATTATATCTCCTTTAACAACGGCAGGATTTGAAATCTCTGTTTGAGGCGAATTATTCCTTGAAGTCTTTTCTCCACTATTTATTTCTATCCTAACATCAGGTGAATCTTGAAAAATGGTTGTTCCATTGACTAATATATCAACAGTCATGGGTTCTTCAGGACTGTTTGAATCACTTCCTGCTATTGTATTGTAAGCACCACAAGCAACTATATTACCAGTTATTGGACATTCAAAGTCTCCTCCCAAACTTGTTCCTATTGAACAATTAGTGTCATGAGCAACTAAAATAACTGTAACAGATCTTATAGCCGATGCCATGCTTTGAACAGCTGAAAGTTCTGCAGCAGTTAAGTGATATCTTTGTCCAGCCTGACCTCCTTGCAAAGAACTTAAATCATTGTGAGTAAAATCAGAAGAAGATTGGTCTCCTGTATTACTACCTGATGTATTTTCAATAACTGTTTTCTCTGCACTTGTTACATGATAGTATTCTTCAGGAGAAATTGACCCTCCCTGTAAATCTGATATATTATTATGAGAAATATCGGAAGTTAAGTTATGAGTATTCTGTAAACTGTTATGGTCAAAGTCACTAGAATCTTGATCTCCTGTATTACTACCGCTAGTGTTCTGAACTACTGTATGTTCTGCAGAAGTCAAATGATAATATTCCAACGGCGAATCTGAACCACCTTGTAACATGTTTAAATAATTATGATCAGTCTGAGGTTCATCAACAGTAAGAACTCCACCAGCTGTTATAGTCAATCCATCCCCAACAATCACCCTTCCTAAAGCACCTGTCGTTGCAATATTCGCACTCCATGAAGCATTACCTTGAGTATCAGAAATAAGAATACTTCCTGCAGCTCCACCTGTATATAATCTTATGGTTGCAAACGTCGGAGAACCATCTCTCTGCAAATTTTCCAACTGAGCCATAGCATCAGTCAGATATCCATAATCAGCAGCATTCAAATGATACATATAACTATTTATAGTATCACCACCTTGTAAAGATTGCAGATTATTATGCTCAATATCTCCTTCAAGTATTGCTCCGGTTTCGGCCAATGTTTTCTTTGACCATCTTACGGGAGAACTATCGCCAATAAGAAAATCATTTTCATCAACTGGATAATCAATATCCCAATTCGCTTGAACAACATCCCAATAAGCTCCAACGGCAGTTTCATCTCCAACAGGCGTTCCGTCATGATTACAAAATATAGTGTCTCCAACTTCTACAACCTTTCCATTGACTCCACCTATTCTACCAGCAACAGAAACTTTCCATGCCCATCCAGCATCAGCAGCAGGATAATTTGGATTCGCTGAGCAATCAATAACTCCTTTATACTCGAACACATCATGAAGACCAATGTCTTCCGGTATTAATGTAATGTCTCCTGTCAAAGCATGACCATTAATTTTTGTTGTCTTTGGTACAAAAATAGCTTCAAACGGAGTCATATCTAATGGTAGTCCTGAAACAATTGAACCGTCAGGCAATAACCATTTTGCTGGAAACCATTGATGTTTTACATACCAATCAGCTCTTTTTGCATCTGCTGGAGCCCACATAGCACCAGCAAAGGTTTGTATTGAACCATCGGGCATCAAGAACTTATTTGGAAAAGGTATTTCATTAACGTATGACATTATAATTGCTCCTTATAACATTGTTTTGAAAGAAAACTTTAAAGCTTCATAAATATCTCTACCTTGAGCTTTTGCATCATAATATATTTCTTTTGCTTTCTCATAAGTAATGTCCTTGCCATATACATTCTTGGCTGTTGCTTGTATAAATCTTATTTGAGTGTCTTCTGATTTATTATATTCATCATCTTTTGTTTTGGAGTCTTTTACTTTATTCTGGTCAATTAATCTTCGTGCTGTTGTTCTTGCTCCAAGCAAAGTTTCTTGAACTCCTTTATAAATCTCCCTACCATTTTTCTGTATTGTAAATTCAAAAACATCTTTCCCATACTCTCTAACAGAAATTTTATAGTCTCTGTAATCGTCGATCCACACGTCTTTTGTTTTGGAGTCTTTGCTTTCTCTAAATCTCTTTGCAACTTCCTTCTGGCCATCATTAAATCCGTCATTCCAAGAATCTTTCAAATCTGCGTAACCAGATCTTGAAACATTTGTATATGGATTCGCAGAAGAAGACTTACCCATCAATGCAGCTTCATGACCTTCATCATACGCTTCTTCGGAACGAGAATCATCTTTTGTTTTGGAATCTTCAACCCAAACCTGCTCTGTTTTACCATTTGGATATCTGATTTCTATGTGTTGTCTTGGTTTGGGGTCACTCCAATATTCAAATTGACCTTCTTTAGCTTTTTTCTTTAACTCTTCAATTGTCATGGATTTTGTACCAAAAGAAGATGTCCCTGCATCTTTTGTTTTGGAGTCTTTTGATAGATTATTATCTATTCTCTTTTCAATTTCTTCTAAGGTAAGATATTGAATTTTATCTCCTGCACTACCAATATAATAATATCTGGTCTGTCCAATATGACTATCCACATCTTTAAAAATATCGACTCCCTTATAAGTCAAAAACTTTTCACTATCTAACACCAATTCTCTTTGTCCTGAAATTATTCTTCCATTCTTAATGTCTTTGATTTTGTGAAGTAACATTTTATCCTCCCTTATGCTGCTTTCAAAAATTCTTGTTCTGATATTTTCATAAATTCTCTTTTATTCATTCTGACAATTTTTCCACCAACATGTACTCTTGCTGGCCAACTCACATCATCAAGCCTAATAAGCGGAGCTGCATAACAACGACAATTGAACGTAGCTCCCGGCAAATAATCCCCATACGGTTTTGCCTTTCGATCAGGAAACAAAGCTTCTGGATTTGGAGGATCATTCCATGTACATAAAACATTATCCATCTTCCTATGAGCACTTCTTGTTCTTCCATCTCCAGAATATCCCCCCGTAGCTTTCCATACAAACCAATTTAATCCGATCTCTTCTGCCCTTGCCTTCACCATATTTGTAACCATCTTTGAAGTTTCTGTTCTGGCAATAAGCATGGCTCGGGATTTTGTAACTATTCCTGTTTGTGACAACTCCTTAGCAACTGTTTCCGCTCTTGTCCCTGTAGTTAAATTATTTCTAACAATTTCTTGTATTCTTTCCGCAGCACTTAATGGAAGAGAAGTGATTAACTTAACATTATCTCGTATAAAAGCATCCATTGCTTCTTTTATATTTGCTCTTGCTAATTCTCTCTTCATTTCCTCACTCATTCGTTCTGAATGCTGTTCCCATTCCTTTATATCTTCATTCTTCAAACTATAAACAAGCTTTGTTACTGTTTGCTGTGCCCAATCTTTTAATCTAACAGAATAATCATGTAATCTATTTTGAACATTCTCAATATCTTCCAATGTAACTTTGTCTTTATTTGTATCTAATTTCTTAGTAAAGTCTTTCACAATACTATCAACTTCACGACCAACATTAGCAAGGTTTCTAGCATACTCTTGTTCAATTCTTTTAGTAAGTTTCTTGCTTACTATTCTGTTGGGTTTCTTCTCATCCATTTACGTTTCCTTTGTAAAAAACTTTTTTGCTACTTCTTTTGCTGCATTTTGTATCTTTTCTTTCATCCCAGAAAAATTCAAGTTTATCTTTAAAGGACTTACTACTTCACTAATTGATTTCACTCCGGGTATTGCATTAGGAACTTCGTCTCTCTGGCTTTCTTTTTCCTTTTCAGAGATTGATTGAGCTTTACCAACAATTGGAGACATAGTTGATTGAGCCTTCATTTCTTCCGGTGTTGGAGATGATAAACTAACACCTCCTCCTGAAATTCCTACATCTTCCTCTTCTTCTTTATTTTGAGAAGAGGGTTCTACTTCAGACTCTGGGACAGAAGGAGACGGCATCCCCTCAGAAGGAATCCCAGAAGGAGGCTCATTCTCATCATCTTTCTTGGCCTTATTAATATCATCTTCAGTTAAATTCGTAAAGCGTCCTGTGATTCTAGATGATTGAATTAATTCTTTTGTTGCTATTTCTTTACTTACTAATCCTCCTGAATAAGCAGCATTAATTGTTGTCATATCGGAGGTTGCTATTTCAGCCATCTCTTTATCGCTCATCTGCCATAATGAATTGAACTTATACTCAAAATCAGGAGGCAATCTCTTTCCTAACTCCGAAACTGAAAGAACTTCTAACAATTTTGTCATGGAAGGACGTAATTTATTTTCTTGCTCACGATAAACATTGTCGTAGTAATTTCTTAAATCAGTTTCCCCAGTATTGAATCCTGCAGGAGATTGTCCAAATAATCTAACCAATGGTATTCCTGTAGCTCCAGAAACTTGCTGTCCTAATTCTTGTAGTAAATCAGCAGCCCCACTAATCGCTGAATTCGCATGAGGTACAAAATCGTCTAGCCCATCAAGCATTGTTATTCCTTCGTTTGTTTGCATCTGTCTAATATAATCCCATTGCTTAATGATGGCGTTCTCTTCTCTCCCACCTAACGCCAATGCTTCTCTTAATCCGTTAATCTTAACAACTCTTAAGTATGCTCTGTACATTAACTGACTAGCTCCAAGAGTCGCTGAATCATAAGCAATCAGTCTGTCATATATTCTCTCTACAATAGAAAGTCCCCAATGATTTTCCATCAACCTTTGATAATAAGGAAGGGTAATTCCATCAAATCTTAATACACGACTATAATGAATTTTAATGTTAGGAAGTTTTGAACCACCGACGGATGTGTGAACTCGATAGAATTTTGGTTTCCCAAAATCTTTATTAAGGTCGGTTATTAAATTGGATAGGTCTGGTTCACACATCCATCGATCTAACACCAATAACCCTCTAAAAGTTTTTTGTCCTATCTTGTCGTAATCAATTGGCTTACTATAATCTGCTCCGTCAATAAGCATAATGGCAATAGCACCGCCATATAATCTTGCCCATCTTATTGTATTACCTAATGATTCCCAAACATCAAAATCAGACATAGCAACATACAACTTTTTAACTTCATCAGGGGACAATTTTGATAAAATGTCAATACCCATCTTTGTCATATCTTCAGCAATAACATCAACAGCCTGTCCAATTAACCATGAGCTTCTATATCCTGCCTCTAGAGTAACTCTTTGTCTACTCATTAAATTATTTAATGAGTAAGTGGCTTGAGACATTGGATTATCAGTTCCATATCCAACTCTGTGCATGAAATTGGAGAAGGAGTCTTCTGTAAATTTCCCTCCAACTTTCTTATCCATTGTAGAAGTTCTTGTAAAATTTACTTTTGCCATTTATCTGAACTCCAGTGTCTCTTTAAATAAGTACATTTGCATTTCTGTTATCTCACCTAAATATTCTTGGCTTTGATAATGAGCTAAAAAAGCATCACGTGCTGATTCTTTGTTGTCAAATCCCAACATAATCTTTTCTTCACGATCATCTTTACCGAGTCTAATAATATAAACGGAAGAAGCGTAAGGATTATGACCGACAAAACAATCAATGCACTCACCATCAACGCCGACCGTCCCATCAATGTAGCCGTATCGATAGAACATAGTGGTTTTTCCCGTCTGTCCTTCATTATTCTTCCATCTCCTAACACTGCCTTCATCATTCTCCACAGTAATAGGCAGTCCTTGAAATGTTAATTTACTTGTTCCACCTTTTTCATTCTTTGGAACTACTGTTCCATTTACAATATCAACTTCTGAAAATAACATAAATTTTATTTCTCTTTGTCTTTTTCTACCCAAAAATTATCTATCTTCTGTTTCAAATCTTCCCAAGAAGAAGAATTAAATCTTTTATTCTCTTCTCTTCCTAAACCAACAAACTCTCCCTCAGATTGTGATATTTGAAAACCTTTATAAATTAAAGGAGGAATTTCATAAGCGTCTTCCGTCTTCCTTCTAATCATTCCATTTTCAACTGTGACTTCATTACTTAACATTTTATTCTCCTTTAGCTGTCTTCTCTTCATCCACCGCTTCCTGCTTCGTACTTTGTAATCTGTCCGGTGGATGATTCGGAGGACTGTATAATGTATACAGTTTCAAAGGTTCTTCTCCAATATTTTTTATATTGTGTTGAGTCCCAGCTTTAATCACAATAGAAGAACCATCTTGAAGAAGTTGCTTTCCTTGGCCTTTTACTTCTAATATTCCTTCTCCTTTTTCAATGCGGAAAAACTGGTCAACATCAGCATGAACTTCCATACCAATATCTTCCTCCGGAAGTAATGACATCAAAACCAATTGAATATTCTTGCCAGTAAAAAGAACTTTTCTAAAAGCATTATTCTCAACTGTTTCCTTTTCAATATTCCTTACATCAAACTCAGGAGTCTTTTCAAAAACAGTATTACCAAAGCTTTCATAACTTTCATGAGTTGGTTCAGGGTCTACGTCTTTAACCATTCCAACATGCTCGGTAACAATCTTGTAAATCTCTTCTTCCAGTTTATGAGGATCAATACCATTCTGTTCTGCAAAAGCGTGAACCTTATCATCACCAGGATTAGGATTTGCTTTAAAGAACGCAATAAGTTTTTCTTTGATGTTGTCTTGATCTTTCGTTTTCTTGTCCCCTGTCTTTACTTTCTTCACTTCAACATTATTTTTACTTCCATCAAATTCATTCTGTAAAGAACCTTTTACTTTTCCTGCTTTCAATTCCAATGAAGAAACACATTTTGTTCTTGCTACATCTGGAGTCGGAGCATCTATATTATGGTAATAATGATTTTCACCTTTGAGATTCAAAGTTACATCATACAATTCGTCTTTTATTTTCTTATCAACATTACCTACTCTTTCATTTGGTTCTGCTTTTCTTGTCCCTTGTATCTCAGCATTATTACTTTCAACCCATTTCATCATCTCAGTTCTGTTGCTAAAAATACGACGCCATTTTGTATTACTATTTCCTTTTACTCCATAAGCTTCTATTTTTTCATTGTCTTGATCCTTCGTCTTTCTCTTCACAGCTTTCTTCAATGAGTCAAGTGCTCTTAATGCTGTATCTTTTGCTATGCTTCTTTTTAAATTTTTTATTTGCTTTAAGGCAACTGTTGCTGCGTCTTTTGTTTTGGAGTCTGTCACTGTGTTTAATGCTTTGCGGCGAAAAGCTTCTAAGTTCTGAATCATGAATTTAAGACGAATACTTCCAATTGGTGATGTTTTTAACTTTTCAATCTCTTCATCAGCATGAGAATTAATTTCATTTCTCGTTGCTTCTTCATAAAAACGTTTATTGCATATAGGGCATATATTAACAATTGCATCTCTCGTCTTCATGTCTACAGTTCCTTCCTTCTCATGTATTTCTTTGACCAAATGACCAACAGCTTCTTCTTCAGTACCTTCCACTACAGTATAGGTTTTTCCATTATATTTAGCTGATGCAGCAAAATACCCATTTTTACCCTGATTTACTGTCATGTTAATTCCATAAATGGATACTGAATGAGAATCACCAACACCAGCTCTTATACTTTCAATTTGTTGTTTCACAGCTTTTATCTCCTCTTCTGTTTCCCGAAACTCTTCTAGGTCTCCTGTAATTCTACAATTGATTTTATATCTTTCTAATTGATCAATTCTTTTTTTCAAAGTCTCAACATTTGGATTATCATCTCTCAATGTAATTCTTCCGTCACAATGGGGGCAATGTTTTGTGGTGTAAAAGGAAGATTGATCTTTTCCCCATTTCCTCATTCTTGGTCTTATTACATCTCTTTGGAACTGAGCATTACATTTGGGACAGGCGATAAGATCCTGGTCTTTTGTAATGGAAACAACATAGGGTCTATCTATCCTACCACATCTGGGGCAGGAAATCATAGGACCAGCAATGATTCTGTTTCCTTCAATTGTATAATCATTAGAGGAAATTGTCCATCTATGTTTACATCTAACATCATTACATTCAACTACAATATTATTTTCCTCAGAGTCTCTTACAATGATTCTGTTGTCTTTTATTTCTTTTACTTCAGAGAGTAACATTTTATTTTGTCTCTCCTCTTTTAAACTGATCTGCTCTTTCAAACAATCTTCTTATTGCTGCATTACTCCAACCGTCATCTTTTAAGGACTCTGTCGTATGTCGGAAAACGTTTTAAATTTCTGCAGATATTCTATTTTTAACGCTCTTATTTGCTCCATAAGGTTTTTCTCTTCTTGACTGCCTACGGCAGTTTTTCCAAGTTGGTCATCCAACTTTTTAATCTTATTTTCTAAATCTTCTCTTTCTCCGTCTTTTGTTTTGGAATCTCTTTGTCCTTTTAAAATCAAATCTTGAATTTCTTTTTCAAGCTGTTTAATCTCATATTCAACATCCCCAGTTTCTCTTCCTTCGTTTTTCCAATCCTGCAATCTTCTTTTTGCATCAGAAAGCTCTTCTCTTAAATCAGATAGTTCACTATCTTTTGTCTTTATTCTTACCATACCATTAACAACATCAACGTCTTTGGATAACATTTTTATTCTCCTTACAAATTACAAATTATTAAGATGCAGAGAATAAGAAGCTTTCTGTCTTCTTACTTTTGTATCTGCTGTATTTAAACTACAACTTTCAATTCTAGTGGCAAAAGACAAATGCTCTTTACAAAAGAAATAACTATTTTTATCCAACTTCTTACCACAAACTTGTCCTGATAAATATTCCCATCGGCAAGTTCTTCTCTTATCCATTTGCCGCCCTCCCATAAACAAAATCAGCAAAAGAAGGTTTGCTGTTGATATAACCATCTAAAGCATATCTCAATCCATCAATACAATGATTATTCTTATCAATAATGACCGGAAGGATTTCTCCTGTTTTGGAATCTTGTTTATAGGAATAGGATTTCATTTCATTCAATGTATGTTTACATCTTGGATGAATAACAATCTCTTCAAATTTCTTTAAGTAAGCAATTCCATCTTCAACACTGCCTTGCCACTTTCTTGCAGCCTCAACTCTTAATCCATGTTTTTTTCTTAAATAGGAAATTGTTTCAGGCCTGCTGTTGTCTGCTTTAATTGGCCATTTTTCTGCAGACGAAACTGAATTTTTAAATAAGGCAGGAATCTCATCAAGCTCAACTCCAATACCGTATGCCTCCCCATCAACAAACAGTTTATTATCTTGGATAAAGCATCTAATTAATGTTGTTGGATCATTACTAAATCCCCAGTCAGCTCCATGAAAGAATCGTGCATCTTCTGGCGTCTCAAAAACATCTTCTTTAAACTTGCCTTTAAAGATTGATGCATTGGAAATTGATAATGGCTCTCCTTCCCATATATGAAGGTATGAATCATAATCAACTCTTTTTAAATAATCTTTCTCTCTTAATAATGTTTCTGGTAAGTATGGATTGTCTAACCAGGATACTTTCTTAGTAAAGCAATTGTCGGGAGGATTTAAAACAAATCTTTGATATGTGGGATCTTTAATTTCTCCTGTATTGAATGTAATGATAATACAGCTTGCTTCTTTCCGAATGGTTGGTATTAATATTGACCAAGATAATTCTGATGTTGATTGTGCCTCTTCCACCCAGCATATATCAACACCCTCAAGAGATTTTATTTCATTAATGTTATGTTTGAGTCCTTTGAATAAGAATTCACTACCAGAGTAACTTGTAATTGATGCTTTTGTTATATTATAATAAGATTGAAGAGAAAGGAACTCTATTTGATCACAAAGAAGTTTATAAACTGAATCTGTAATTGATGTTTGCAATTCTCTTGTGCATAATATTCTTAACTTCATATAAGAAGCTATTGCTACTAGAAATCTTGCAACTGCCCATGACTTAGCTCCTCCACGTCCACCCCAGTAAACAAGATATCTATAAGTGAATAAAGCAAGTTCTTTATATGCAGAAGGTATAGACACCTTTATCATTATCAGTCTTTCTCCAATTCGGCTTTAATTCCATTCCCAAAATCAATTAAAATCTGTTGAGGCACCAAAGGACTTCCATCAACTCCTGTCACTTCCACTTTACTATTATCTCCATACTTCCTTGGCAGCAAATGAGCAGCTATCCATTTTCTTGATTCGACTCTTAATCTGCTTCTTTGGACATATTCTTGGTCAACTTTAATATATTTCTTTCCACTCTTATCTTCCAATTCCATAAAGTCATTTGTACCATCATCGGATATATCAATTATACTATCAACCAAACATTGTGCTTGTTGTTCTCTGGCTGCCATGTAGGACTTTAAAAATTCTTCCCTATACCATTTTGATCCTTTCCATAACCATCTCATAATTGTTGGGTATGTAGGGTTTCCATCTTGTTTACAAAAAGAAGTTAATGATCTTCCTAAAGACAACCATTCACAGATTTCATTCCCTAATTGTTCTGTATATGTTTGAGGTCTCCCAGGTAATCTTTCCTCTGGTTCTTTCTTGGGTCTTCCTCTAGGACGTTTTTTCAGTGTTTCTTCTTCTTCTATGAATTTGTAGGTTATCTTATTCATGAATTCTATCTATATTTTCCTTATTTTCCTTGAAAAAAATAAATACCTTCTATGTATATAAACGGTTTTCTTGGATGTGAAAAATTTTTTATTTTATGTATCTTTTTTCTTTTAAAAAAATGATATGTAAGTTTATAAAATCATTAATTAATCAAGTAAAAAATTCATTCGTGTTTCTCTGTCTTCATCATTAGTTCATGATCCTTCTCATTCACCATTGTTTTATTGATCTTTTGTCAAATATTTTGAGAAAATCTTATTAAATTGAATATCTTTTTAAAACTTTTTTAAAACTATCTTGGTTTACTTAATAATATTAGATAGATTAATTTTTAAAAATATTTAAAAAAAGCTTGACTTTTTAAAAAAAGTATATATAATATGATCATAGGAGGAGATAACACTTAGACAGAAACGAGAGCTTAAATACCTGAAACCGAGCTCAATTTAAAAACTCAATATCCAAACTAGAGAGCAGAAGCAAAGCCTTCATCATTTACACCAAGCGAGCTCACGAAATGGAAATGCCTTAGAGCTGAGCTAAAAGAAAATCAACTCGAACTTATCGAAAGGAAGCAAGAGGACATCACAAGCATCCATCTGAGGGACTTTCGATACGGATTGCGAACTTGAAAAAGCGAGTGATGATAACGCATGAACCATCAAGCGATTCTATGAAACGCATGACCATAGAGCGGCCAATAAAAAAGATTCATCTAATTAATACTTTTAGAAAGAGAGATTATCAACTATAAACAACTTTCGACCTCCTCTCCAATCTCTCTTCCAATAAATTACTAATTATAAAAGGAGACTATAAAAATGAAAGAACAATTTAAAGCCGCCAGGAGAGCTGCCGTACCTATTATAGCTATAGAAACGTCAGACCAACAATCAACTATCAGAAACATTTCCAGATGCAACGATAACATCCCCGTCATTCAATGGGATATTATTTCTGGACTCTCTGCACTAAACCAACTTGGAGTTGACTTAGTTAACAAAATTTGCGAAAAAGACGACCCAGCAATATCTACTGGAAACCCCGCAGAAATGTTATCTAAGATTAAAAACGTTCCCCAAAAAACAATTATCTTTATGAACAACGCACACAGATTTATATCAAACGAAAGCGTCTCTCAAGGAATTTGCAATCTCAGAGACATTTATAAATCATCTGGATCCTCTTTGGTTCTCGTAGCCCCAGCAATTCAACTTCCTTCAGAATTAGAACAGGATATTATGATTATCACAGACAAACTTCCCAATAACGAAGAATTAAAGAAAATCATTCTCAGCATATGCGAAGATGCTGGAATAGAAACACCAGACGAAACAACAACAAATAAGATAACAGATACTTTAATTGGATTATCTTCTTTTTGTGCTGAGCAAACCTTAGCAACATGCGTCAAAAAAATAGATAATAAAATCACTATTGATCAGAAAATGCTATGGGATCGGAAATGCAAAGCCGTAGAACAAACACCCGGACTTAGCATTTGGAAAGGAGGAGAAACTTTTGATGACATTGGAGGATGCGATAATATCAAAAACTTTACAAACGCCATCATCAAAGGAAAAGACAATCCTAGAGCCATAGTATTTATGGATGAAATTGAAAAAGCCTTTGCCGGATCATCTAATGACTCAAGCGGAGTTAGCCAAGACCAACTTGGATCGATTTTATCGTTTATGCAGGATAAAGAAGTTGATGGAATGATTTTTATAGGACCTCCCGGAGCTGCTAAATCAGCTATAGCAAAAGCCACTGGAAACGTTGGAAATATACCAACCATATCATTTGACTTAGGAGCGATGAAAAATAGTTTGGTTGGAAAATCAGGAGAACAAACACGAAAAGCCCTTCAAGTTATTGAAGCTATTTCAAAAGGAAGAGTTTTATTCATTGCTACCTGCAACAATATAACCACTTTACCTCCAGAACTTCGTAGACGATTCACGATGGGAACCTTCTTTTTCGATCTTCCAACAGAAAATGAAAGAAAAATGATTTGGGAAATTTACAAACAGAAATATCAAATTTCAGACCAAGATTTACCTGATGACGAAGGATGGACTGGAGCGGAAATTAGACAATGCTCCAAATTATCTTCCAAACTAAATATCACACTAAAAGATGCTTCTAATTACATCGTACCCGTTGCTAAATCAGCCACAGACCAAATTGAATCTTTGAGAAGATTGGCATCTGGAAAATTTATCAATGCCAATGAAAAAGGAATTTATCAAATGAAGATTAATAAAACACAGACTGAAACTAGACGTCAATTTTCATAGGAGGAAAAATTATGCCTTGCTACACAATAACAACCGTAACATTGGAATTTAAAAATGCCAACATGGAATTACTGAAAAAAGCCATCAAAGCTTCTCTTGGAATAGACGCAGAGATTTACAATCTCGGAGTCAAATGGAATGGAGGATATTATAACAAAATAATGGGAGAAATAACATTAAACAAAAAAACTGCGGAGGATGACATCAAACTCATCAAAAGAGCTTACAGTGCGGAAATTGTAAAAGACCAAGCGAAAAGATTTGGATGGAACCTAAAACAAACTTCAGAATTCAAATATGAAATTTCAAAGAGGTGATAATTATGGACAAAATGGAAATTGAAATTTTGGAAGATGGAACAATTAAAACCAGCACAGACAAAATATCAATGCCTAACCACGGAGGAGCAGAGATGCTAATCAAAGAAATGGTTAAATCAGCTGGAGGCACAGAGACGAGAATTAGGAAAGCCAATCATACTCTTCATGAGCATAATGGACATTTCCACACACATTAACTAATTAACCCTATAACAAAAAGGAGAAAAAAGATGAACATAGAAATTAAAAACAGATTTACAAACAAGATTATTTTGTGTGGAGAATACGAATCAATTAAGGATTGCTTGGAAAAAAATAGAGGAACAAACCTCGAAGGCGCAGACCTCAGAGGAACAAACCTCGAAGGCGCATATCTCAGAGGCGCATATCTCGAAGGCGCATACCTCGAAGGCGCATATCTCAGAGGCGCATATCTCGAAGGCGCATATCTCGAAGGCGCATATCTCAGAGGCGCATATCTCAGAGGCGCATATCTCAGAGGCGCATATCTCGAAGGCGCATATCTCGAAGGCGCATATCTCGAAGGCGCAAATCTCAGAGGCGCATATCTCGAAGGCGCATATCTCGGAGGCGCATATCTCGAAGGCGAAAATCTCAGAGGCGCATATCTCGAAGGCGCAAAAAACATAACATTTCCAATTTTAAATATTCAAGGCACGCAACATCATCTGTTTTATATGTCCGGCAAAATCTCTATTGGTTGTGAAAATCACACCATTGATAAGTGGATTAAGGATTACAAAACCATCGGAGAAGAACATGGATATACGGATGAACAAATCAAGGAATATTTTGGTTACATTAAAATCTGTAAAAAGTTAGCAGAGGACAACAAGAAAGAGAAAAAAGATGGACTTTTAAACAAAAAAGGAGAATGAAAATGAAAAAGGAAATTAAAAACACTTTGAGAGTAACAAACGCCGCAATGCTGATTTTCACCACCCACGCATGGGGAAACAGAAAGAAAGTCGATACCAAAAATATTGAAGCAAAAGCGGAAAAGAGCTTTTTATCCGTAAGTAAAAAATTGATCGATTCGCAGGAATACAAAGACATTCTCAACTATCAAACAGAGGTTTATGATTGGATCAACAGAAACTCTGTCCCTTCTTTCTATCTCAGAGGCTCTTATCTTTTCAGCATGAATTTTGTCGACGAAGTTGAGGAATATATCAAATCGGCACAGGAAACACTGAAAAAGATGATTGAACCTTTAATATTAGAATATCAAAAGAAAATGGACGATGCTCAAGAAAGACTTGGAGATTTATGGAATCCAAACGATTATCCCAGCATTCAAAAACTGGAAGGTTCTTTCAGCTTCGAGAAAAGATGGGTAAAATTCGATATCCCGGAAGAATTACCTTCTGCTATTTTTAAAGAAGAACAAATTAAAGCTGAAAATATGTGGAAAGAATCAGCAGAACAAATAAGCCTCTGTCTTCGTCAAGCCTTTGTCGAATTAATCAAACACGCCAATGAAGTTCTTCAGCCAGATGCCAACGGAAAGACTAAAGGATTCAAAAATTCTTCTTTCGATAAAATTGACGAATTTATTGCCACATTCAAAAACAGAAATATCGTCAACGACAAAGACCTTGAAGAATTAGTACAAAAAGCCAATAACATTTTAAAGACCGTTGACGACCCGCAAGAACTCAAGAAGGATGCCGAAATGAGAAACATCGTTAGCAACAACTTCAAGGAAATTACTGATAAATTAAATACGATGATTGAAACCAAACCATCAAGAAAATTTGACCTTGAATAAATAAACGTCCTGAGTATGACGAAAAACTGCTCAAAAAGAAAGGAGAATTTATGAACAGGCGAAAAAACAAATTTGATAAATTTATTGATATCATAAACGCAAATCCAGAAAAAAATCTTACAACAATTGTTTGTATTTTTGGAATCTCTTTTGCTTTAATTATAATGATTTTATCAACAATATACTTTTAATAAGGAGAAAACAAACATGAAAACAAAAAAAGTAGTACAGGGTTCATACATATCTATTGAGGCAAAACGTCTTTTATTTCAAGAGGCTTTAAGACAGGATAAAAAAATAGCAACTTTGACATCCGAAATTTTAGAAAAAGAGGCAAAAAAGATACAGAGAAAAGAATTCTATAAAGGAGAAACAATCGATGAAAGTAAACAAATTTGACCATCTCTGTAACAAAACCGAAGAAACACTACCCTCTGGTAACCCAATCATTATTTCTTTTCCAAATAAAACATTAATTTGGGATTATGAAAAACAGGACTGGAAGATTAAACAAAAGATAAATGGAAAGTGGATTCTTCTAAAAAAAGAAGATAAAATATCGATCCAATTAATTGAAACATGTAATATTTGTAAAGGAAGTCTCCACATAGTCAAAAAAACAAACCCTTCTCTGTTAGATATAAACATGAGAAAGACAACTATTGAAAAATTTAAAAGACAACATTATAAATGTGGAAAGAAAAAACAAAACCCACATATAGATTCAATAAAATTTATTATAGAGGAGGAAAATCCATGATTAAATCAATAAAAGAAAAAGAAAACAGGCGAGATTGAAATAGATCTTACCGGACCAGAAGGAAACGCATTTTATTTATTGTCATTAGCAAAAGACCTTTCCAAACAATTAGGAAAAGATGATAAAAAGATTACAGAGGAGATGAAATCAGGAAATTATGAAAATCTTCTCAAAGTCTTTGACCGAGAATTTGGAAACTTTGTTACATTATATCGATAAGGAGGAAAAATAATAATGAAAGGATTAAATTGTTTTGAACAAGCGTTAATTATGATGCATAATTTTAATGACTCCGTTGACATCGACCCTTTTCAAACACTAGAAACAAATGATTTTAGGGATATAGAGAAAAAAATATCAATAGAACTTAATATCCAAGACCCTGAATCTATTCTAATCGAAAAAGATATGGAAAGAAATAAAGAAAAGTTATTCGATTCTCTTTCTGACGAAGCAAAAGATATTATCAAAATAATAATCGATTGTCCAGAAGAACTCAAAGAAATATGCTTTGCGGGCAAATTAGATAAAGTAAGTATCCCTAGACTTTTGAGTTTAATGAGAAAACAAAGAAAAGAAAGAAAAACTGTAAAAACTTTATTCTCTGAAGTAGTATGGTACGCCAACAAAATCAAGTTTCTTAATAAATGTGAGGTATGAAAATGAGAATAGAAATAATAGACCCTGTCTGGAGTAGAATCATCGATAAAGAAGACATCAATAAGGCAACATCCTGTCTTTCATATCAAAAGGAAATATGGAAACAAGGACAATATTCTAAAGAGAAGAGTAAAAACGAAGCATATATGATTAATCGTGGTAGTGGAAAATTCTTGACAGGGTTAATTCCAAGGATCGTCAAATCAAACCCAACAGAAAAAATTGAGGTCGAATACCCAGATTATTATAAATATTTTCCAGAGAAGAATGAACCTTATCTTCCTAACTTTACATTTCGTGATGACCAAATACAAACTGTCTTATCTGTTGTCAAAAATCAAAGAGGAATGATTAAAAACGCAACGGGAACAGGAAAAACTGTAATCGCTGGAGCGATATGTTCTGTTTATCCATCTTCTCACATTGTCTTTTTATGTCATACTCTTGATTTATTACAACAAGCCAAAAGGGCTTTTACAAATCAATTCGGATTCAAAAATGTAATAACTTTAGGAGGAGGCTCAAATCAATTTGAATGGAATGACGAACCAACTATTGTTATTTCTACAGTTCAAACTTTTAGAAATTTTGATTTATTACAACATTGTGATTGGATAGATATAATCATTATAGACGAAGCCCACCATCTAACAAAAAAAAACTCAATGATTGCCGAAGTTTTAAAACAAACATTAGCTCCAATTCGAATTGGTCTTAGCGCTGAATTACCCAAAACAGATCATGGCAAATTAGTTCTCGAAGGCTACTTAGGTCCCATAATTGGAGAATTCACATACCAAGATGGAGTTAATGCAGGAGTATTGGCTATACCATTAATCAATTTAATTCCTGTCCCATATTCTGAAGACATTGGGGATGTTAATCACTATAACAACCGTACGGAACAAGGGAGAATTATCAAAGGAATGTACTCCAAAGGGATAATAGAAAATAAAGCTCGCAACAGACTTGCCTTATTAGAAGCGTCTCAAAGTATGAAAAAAGGAGAATCTGTCTTAATTCTAACAGGAAGGGATACTCAACATGGACATATATTATCTAAAATGGCACGAGATATTTTTGATTTGGATATTCAATTCGTATATGGAGATACAGAAAAGCAATCAAGGCAAATAGCTCAAGATATGTTGGAAAACAAAACCATAAAATGTATCATATCAAATGTAGTTTGGAAAGAAGGAATTAATATTAAAAGTCTCAATCATGTTATAAACGTTGGAGGGGAAAAATATCCAATTCAAATAATTGGTAGAGGGAGTAGAACTACAGATAACAAAAAGACAGTACATATAACCGATTTCTTAGATCCATTTCGGTGGCTCAGTCATCATACAGTTTTACGATTAATTGCTTATGCTGAAAATGGTTGGTTGGATCAATATAATTTATATACCCAGATTTCTAAATTATAGTATATAATAATACAAAAGGAGATAAAATGACACTTAATGAATTACTCAAAGAACATCCAGAATATGGAGATTTAGATGTAGCTATCTACAATATAATAAATGGGGATTATGATTTTTTAGGAGATGTAATTGACGTTTATACAGATGAACAACTTTTAATATTTTCTCAAGAAATATAAAATGAATAATAATTTTGATATAAAATCTTATTTAGAATCAAAAGATATACCTTACAAAACTTCTGGGAAGAATATTTCCAAAGGGTGGATTGGAACTTGCTGCATTCTCCCCAATTGTTTTGATTCGACAAATCATTTGGGTATTCATATAAAAAGTGGCATTTATAAATGTTGGATATGTGGAAGAAAAGGGCATGTAGTTAATCTAATTCAAATTATTGAAAAATGTTCAGAGGGAGTTGCCAAACAAATTATGAAGAGGTTCCCTTTAGACGAAATAGATTCTATATGGGACGAAGAAGAAAATACAGTAAAGAATACAAATTTAATTTTGCCTCCCGAAATAGAAAAAGAATGGCCTCAAATTCATCTTGAATATTTAAAATCTAGAAATTTTGACCCCCAGTATTTGATTAAAAAATATAAACTCATGCCAGTTTACACTATGGGTGTATATAGATTCAGAATAATAATACCAATATACATAAATCAAGTTATGGTGAGCTTCACCTCTATGGATATCCTACGTCAAGATAAACGGCCTCACTACATAGATTGTCCAATAAACAAAGCTATTATTCCAGTTAAACATTGTTTGTACAATATAGATTGTGTAAAGGACAGGGTTGTTATTTACGAAGGTGTAACAGGAGTTTGGCGTTTTGGAGAAGGCTCTATTTGTTCTTTTACATCAAACCTTACCAAAGAACAAATATCTTTATTGTTAAAGAAAAAAATCAAAGAAGTTTTTATCTTGTTCGACCCAGATGCAGAAGAAAAGGGAAACAACATAGCAATTCAACTATCTGGAATCATCCGTTATGTCGAACAAATCAAATTTAAAAATGGTGATCCAAAAGATTTGTCTATAAGTGAAGTTAATGATTTGAAAAGAGATTTAAAATTTATTTAGATTTAAAATTTTTCAGGGCTATTTTTTTGGTTTATATATAGGAAAGGATAAAATTCCAATGGAAGTTTTCGGCAACACCATTGGATGTAAAACACAATGAACAAAAACTTAAAACTCTTTTTGTATGGGATTGAGATTCGACTTTTTTCAAAGTTGTCTCTCATCCGAAAAATGAGATCAACTGTTATTTGTTCATTGTGTTTTTAGTTGAACTCAATCCCATACAAAAAGAGTTTTTTATTGTCTAAAAAAAACAGGAGTTATGTTATGGAAAACAAAGATCTTCTCAGCTTTATTGGTGGAGGGTATTGGCAAATTAGTAAAGAGATGAAAAAAGCATTTGGTATGATGGAATCTTTATGGATAACACATTTACTAGAATGGCAACAATATTTAATCTCAATCAAAAAAATAAAAGAAGATGAATATTTTTATTTGTCTCAAAAAGAAATACAAGAAGAAACTGGCATTCACCCAGATACACAAACTTCTTTTATTAAGAGATTTGTTGAAAGAGGGATACTTTATAAAAAAGAAAATATAGGACTCCCAGCAAGAAATTACTATTATATAAATGCAATAAAAATGATAGAAACAATTCGTAATATAAATAGAAACAATCAAGAACCAGTAACCGAGAATGATCTGGATCTAGCTCCCAAGGAGAGTATGGAGCCTTGTAATAACCCTAATTGTAATAACCCTAATTCCAATATCTCTAAAGAGATATTGGACGTTCCTTCAGAAAAGAAGGAACGCCATTTATCAACCGAATTTATAAATTTGAAACAAAATAAAAACATTTTGAAAGAAGTTGAGGAAATATTTGATTATTGGCGTAAATTTGGCAAACCTTTGTCTTCTCCATTTAAAAATCTTGAAAAACCAACAATAAAGTTACAAAATGTTTTTGTAGTTATATCAAAAGAATTGAAAAGGTTGTCTAAAAAGAAGATCAAAGATTCAATATATTTATATTATGAAATGTTGGTTAATACCGAAAAATACAATCTTAACTGTTCAGACCCATTACACCTTGTTGATATTTCAGATTTTTTTAAATTCAATGACTATCTAAAAAAGAAACAAATGTCCGCCAGAGAAAACAATCCTGCTAAATATATAAAATCTTGGTATTGGGAATGTGCCCAAGGTGAAAAATATCTATTTGAGAAATATGGGAGAAAACCAAAAGACAATTATAAAGAAAAGCCTGTAGAAATTGTTAATAGAGAACACGAAATGACAGTTTCGTCTATTAAACAATCATGGGAGAAATTTGGTTTTAAAAATGGGAAACCTCAAGATGAAAACTGTTTCAGAAAGGGAGCCTTAATGTTTATGGACTTTCTGAAAGAACATGAGAGAGATTGGGTATATGGCGCGTCAGGAGAATATCCAGATAAACCGTGGACTGTAGCAAAACTATTGGTGAAATCAATTGAATTTAGTACAAAAGACAATTTAGAAATAGAAGTTACTCCAGCTTGGTTATGTACTAAATATCAGTTTGAAGAAAGACTTCCAAAGTATTTGAAATTCTACGGAGCTTTACCGGAATAATATTATTTCTCCATATTTTATAAAAATAACATACAATAAAAGAAAAAAGGAAAATTCAGATGGATTATTCTCGTGTAGAAATATCAAACGATATAGAAAAACGTATTCTAACTGGCATGATTGTTCACACCCAATATCTACGAGATATTAGTACAATTATACAGACAAAATTTTTTAAAATAGATTATATAAAGAAAATTGCAGGATGGGTTTTAGCATATTACAAACAGTACAAAGAAGCCCCTGGCAAAAATTTTGAATCAATATTTTATTCCAAAACAGAAAAATTAAAATCAGCAGAAATTGAAATAATGGAGAATTTTCTTCAAGAAATTTCTGACCAATACATACTAGACAATCAAGATTCTTTCCCTTTTAATAAAGAATTATTATATGACCATACAGTAGAATTTTGCCGAGATAGGCAACTTGAAATACTTCAAAAAACAATAGAAGGACATAGATTAAACAAAGATTTTTCCAAAGCTGAAGGTTTAGTAGCTGATTTTGGAAAAATATCACAACAAGTTAGCCAGTGGATAAACCCACTAGATTTTTTAGAAGTTGAAAAAACATTTGAAGATGAGGAGGAAAACAAACTTTTTAAATTGCCAGGAGCCTTAGGTGATCTTATCGGTTATATGCAAAGAGGGTGGTTAGTTGGCTTGATGGGACCGACAAAGAGGGGGAAATGCATATCAGGAGATTCAAAGGTTCTTCTGTCTAATGGCAAAGAAATTGAAATTCGTGAACTAGTAAATAAAAAAATAAAAGAAAAAGTAGTTTCTTTTAATGAAAAAACTCAAAGATTTGAGTCTATTGAAATTTCTGAGTTTTTTAACAACGGAATAAAACCTTGTTGGACTATAACAACTAGAACAGGGAGAAAGATTTCGGCTACTATAAATCACAAATTTCTAACCCCCCTTGGTTGGAAAAAAATGAAAGAGATTTCTATAGGAGAACATATAGCTGTTAATAAGAAACAAAATAATAAGAAACAAAATCTCACAAGACAAAGATTCGAATGCGCTAAAGAAACCAAAGCTACTTATGAGAAATATATAAACTCAGAAATTATGTGGGATAAAGTTAAAACAATAACATATGCAGGAGAAATTGATACTTACGATATTTCTATTCCCAAACTTCATAATTTTGTCACAGACAATTGTTTAGTACATAATAGTTTCTACGAAATGGAAATAGGATTTCATGCACTATGTGCAAAACTAAAGATTGCTATATTCTCTTTTGAAATGAATAAAACAGTTTATAAAAAAAGAATCTATAAAAGAATGACGGCAATGGCTGAAAAAGGAGGCGAATATAAATACCCTGTATTTGATTGTCAATCCAATCAAGATGGCTCTTGTCAGAAGGTTGAAAGAACAAATAGATCTTCTTTGATAGGGAGAGACGAAAAGGTAATGGATTACTCACCTACTTTGGGTTATAAACCATGTGTTGCCTGTCGTGGAAAGAAAGATTTCTATCCTACGTCATGGTGGAGAACTCAGAACCAAAAAGAAGATTTATCCCCTTCTAATATTTCAAAGAAAATAAAAACATTTAAAAAATTATTTGGAGACAATTTACGAATTCGATGTTTCCCAGCTTTTACGGCAGGATTTGACGAAGCAATAGCAGAACTAGACAATTTAAAATATCAGGGATTTGAACCAGATGTAATTCTGTTTGATTACTTTGATATTATGTCTTCCGAAGTTATGAATGAACTAGAAGACGAAAACCGTAAGTGGAAAAAAGGAAAAGGTTTAGCAGGAGAAAGGCATTGTTTAGTTATAAACTGTCATCAAGGAAATCGGGAATCTGAGGAAAGACAAAGTATAAAACAAAAACACACTGGAGGAAGTATAAAGAAATTACAACACCTTGACCTTGATTTAACTTTAAATCAAACAGAAGAGGAAAAGAAACAAGGAAGAATGAGAATTCAAATTTTAGTCAATCGGCATGAAGAAGGAATAGAAAAAGGGGAGGTAATTGTTTTACAACAATTAAAACTTGGACAACCATTTATTGATAGTGAATGGAGAAGAGAAAAATAATGTCAGAAGATATTTTTGGGAATATAATAAAAAAGAAAGACCCTGTAGAAAGAGAAATATTAAAAGGTTGTCTCTATGATATTTTCAAAAACGTAACTCTAAAAGAATTTGTTTCTTTTTTAACTAACGAAATAGCCAGAAAAATATACAAAGGATTCCATCTTAATACAGAAAGTAAAATATTAGATCCTTGTGCTGGTTGGGGTGGTCGAATGTTGGGGGCATCTGTGGTAAGTAATTCATATACTTGTTTTGAACCTTCGAAAGAAACGTACAAAGGTCTCATTCTTTTATTGAAATTTATCAATAGGATGAATAAATCTTTTTGTTCATCGATAAATAACATCCCATTTGAAGAAAGTGAATTGAAAAAAGATTTTTATGATTTTGCTTTGACTTCACCTCCATATTATAACACTGAATTATATTCAGATGAAGAAAATAATTCATGTAATCGATATAAAACATTTGAATCTTGGGTGGACGGATTCTTCTGCCCATTAATAGAAAAAACCATGCAAGCAATTAAACCTCATAGTACTTTTGTATTAAATATTGGAGATAGAAAATACCCTTTATCTTCGGCTCTTATAAATAATTTCAATAAGAAATACGATATTGAAAGAATGACAGATTTTCTTGCGGGTAATTCAGGAGGTCTTGGGAAAAGAGAAGGGAAAGGAGAGGCTTTTTATTCTATAAAAAAATAAAAATTAACTCATCTATTTTTTTATTTATCATATATAATATAGTTATAGATGAAAAAAGAAATTAACAACAAACAAAAAAAGGAGAAAAAATCATGGAAGTAAAAATTAAATTCAAAGTTTTACGAGAAGCAGTAATATCTCTTAATAAGAGTGGATTATTGAAAGAAGAAGACAAAATTCCTCTTGTTGGAATTGAACAAGAAGACATTTTAAAAATATTTATGGACAAGGTGAATGGTATCCCTGATGATAAAGATGGTAAATTCCCCGGCCCAGCAAATGTTCTCTCTTTTTATAATTCCATTCTTGATCAAGAGGAAAAAATTACAAAAACAAAGGTAGCCCCGAATCCAAAAGAAAAAGAAACAACAAAGCCAAAAGAAAAAGAAAAGACAAAAGAAAAAGAAAAGACAAAAGAAAAGAAAACCCCTACTTTCACCAGAGTTGATTCCTTTAAGAAAGTCATATCAAACTCGGTTGAGAAAATTTTAGTGAAAGATTTACCAATTGAAGCCAACAAAGAATACGTCCTTCAGGGAGGAAAAGATAATCTGAATGAAAGTAAGTTCACTGGAGGATACGTTATCAAGACTTTGATATCCTTTGGAATTGCAACAATTGACAAAGAAGGAAGGATTACAATCAAAAAGTAATGGATATTATACAAGACACTCCAACAGAATTAATAAAACTAAAAGATCTTCCCGTTTATGTTAAACGGGAAGATCTTGCTTGTCCTCCTCCAGGACCACCCTTTGCCAAGGTGAGAGGTTTATATCCCAGACTCTTATCTCTAAAACAGAAAGGAATTACAACCGTTGGTTATATGGATACAAGCGTATCTATGGCAACTTGGGGAATTTCTTATTTTGCCCAAAAGTTAGGAATGAAATCAGTAGTATTTTATCCTAAATATAAAGATGGATTAAAGTGCGAACAGGAAAAACAAATTGAGAAGTGGAAAAAATTTCATGCGGAAGTCATTTGTATAGAAAAGCCAAACAGACTCAAAATCAATTATTATCGAGCGAAAAAGATATTATTGGAAAGATTTCCACATTCTGAAATGCTGGAACAAGGTCTTCCGTTTAGTGAAACCATAACTCAAGTTACCCGACAAGTTTCTCTTTTGCCAAAAGAATCTTTAGGAGGAACAATCGTGATGTGCGTTGGTTCTGGAGTAATGACAGCAGGAGTTTTAAAAGGTTTATCATTAATGCTAAATAAAAATCAAAGTCAAACTGTCATTGGAATAATTGTCGCTCCTAAGAATTTAGAAATGAAGAAAAAAGATATTATAAAAAAATCAGGGCTAATCATTGGACAAGGTTTTTTCTCAATAAACAACATTAAATTAGAATTAATTGATATAGGATACGAATATGAACAAACGGAAGAAATTGAATGTCCTTTCCCATGTAATAAATACTATGACAGAAAAGCGTGGAAATGGCTTTGTGATCATCTAATTAATTTAACTCCTCCAATTGTTTTTTGGAACATAGGAGGAGATTACATATTATGAAAAGGAGAAAGAAATGAATAAATGTAAAAAACCTAAGAAAGAGATAAAGATAATGCTCAATGGAAAAAGATTAACTTCGTTTAAAGACCCAAAAGATTTAGTAGGGATAATTGCTAAAACATACGCCTACAGAATTCCATATCTTTCTGGGGAAGCCTTGACAAATTATCTTATTCAAATGAAAGAAATTCTGGAAGAAATAGCTGATAAATTTGGAGTCAATTGTTCTAGAACAATTAATTTCATTGAAAGAACGATCGATAAAAAATTAGACAGGAATAAATTGGAAGAATTTTTTTATAATTTGATTCTCGGATACCACAAAGAATCAACTTTAAAAGGATTCGGTTATATTGCTATGGAAAAAACAGAAGATGGGGCCAGAAGAAAATTAAAAGATTTCAGAATAAATCCAGAGAAAACATCTTTGACTCAGTTCTCTCGCATCAATGATTAAAAGAATTAAATTATGAATGAAAACTTTTGTCATCTTCATGTACATACAGAATTTTCTCTTCTGGACGGCTTTGGCACAGCCAAACAATATGTATCCAGAGCGAAAAAATTAGGACAAAAATATATTGGTATTACAGACCACGGATCCATAGATGGAATTATCAAATTCCAAAAAGAATGTAAAAAACAATCTATAACTCCGATCCTTGGATGCGAAGCATATATAGTTAAAAATTCATTTATTAAAGAAAAGGGAGAAAAGAGAAGACACGTCACACTTCTTATTAAAACAGAAGAGGGGTTTCAGAATCTTTGTAAAATGTTAACCTTTGCAAACTTAACAGGGTTTTATCACCGGCCAAGAATAGATTATGATCTTATTTATCATCATTGTGATGGACTGATAATATTGACTGGATGTTATAATTCCTTTCTTTTAGATCAAGAAGGAATAAACTTATTCCTTGACCTAAAAGAAAAAATTGGCGATGATTTATACCTTGAAGTAATGCCTCATATGTCTGAAGAACAATATAAAATAAATTCAGAATGTATATCTTTGGCAAATAAATATGATATCCCATTGGTAGCTTCAAATGATTGTCACTATGTAAATAAAGATGATGATATAACTCAGGAAGTACTTTTAGCTATTCAATCAAAAGCAAAATGGACTGATAAAGATAGGTTTAAGTTTAAAGTCAAGGAATTGTATCTTAAATCTATTGAAGAAATGGAATCATCATTTATACATCAAAATATTTTGACCAAAAAAGAAATTGATGAAGCTTTTTACTCAACCATTGAAATCGCTCAAAAATGTAAAAACTTTTCTATTAATAAAAAAGAAATCTATTTACCAAAAGTTCCACAGTATGAAGATGTTAATCCCAATTTATATATTCATTCATTGTGTCAAAAAAGATTGATCGATCTCCAATTAGATAAAGATACAATCTACGTGGATAGGCTTAATGAAGAAATTAGCATGATAAAAAGTAAAAAGTTTTCTTCTTATTTCCTGACAATTTGGGAGTTAATAACATGGTGTAAACAACAAAATATTATGACTGGTCCTGGCAGGGGTTCCGCTGCTGGTAGTCTGGTTGCTTTTCTCTTAGGGATAACAACAGTCGATCCTATCAAATACAATCTGTTATTTTCAAGATTTATTTCTGAAAACAGAATAGATTTACCAGATGTAGATATCGATTTTGAAGACTCAAAAAGAAATTTAGTAAGAGAGCATTTAGAAAATTTGTATGGTAAAAATCACATATCGTCTATCTCCACTTTTTTAACTATGAAGGGAAGAATGGTAATAAGAGACGTTTCAAGAGTATTTGATATCCCAGCAAAAGAAGTGGATACTTTTGCTAAATCTATTGAATTCAAAGACGACAATCAAGAAGATATTATTGAATCATCTATTAAAAACACAAATGAAGGAAAAATATTCAATCAAAGATATCCTGAAGTTGTCAAACACGCCATGAAGTTAGAGGGTCAAATTAGAGCTAGTGGTCAACACGCTGCGGCATTAATTATATCTGCAGATGATTTGACACAGGGGACAAAGGGGAATTTAGTATCAAGAACGGGATCTATTGTATCAAATTGGGATATGGAAGATTCAGAATATATGGGATTAATGAAATTAGACGTTCTTGGATTAAATACCTTGTCTGTTTTAAGCGAAGCAAAGAGATTGATAAAACAAAATCATAATAAAGAAATAATATTTGAAGATATTGATCTTAATGATTCAAATATATATAAAGATATTTCCGAAGGATATACAGTAGGAATTTTTCAGTTAAGTGGTTGGTCAACGACGAAGTTAGCCAAAGATATCAAGGCGGATAATTTTTCTCATCTAAGTGATGTTATTGCCTTATCAAGACCAGGACCTTATTATTCGGGGCAAACGGATGAATACATCAAACGTAAATTTGGCCAGTCTTGGGTTAGAAAACACTCGATATATGAAAAGATTACAGAAAAAACTTATGGAATAATTGTCTATCAGGAACAAATTATGGAAGTCATAAATAAAGTTGCTGGTCTTCCATATTCCACTGCAGACCAAATAAGAAAGATTATTAGTAAGAAAAGAACGGCAAAAGAATTTAAACCATACAAAGATTCTTTTATAGAAGGTTGTCAAAAACAAAAAACTCTTTCAAATAAAGAAGCAGAAATATTTTGGTCAGAATTACAACAACACGCTTCGTATTCATTCAATCTTTCTCATTCTGTTTCATATGCTATGTTAGGCTTTTGGACATCGTATATGAAATACTATTACCCAACAGAATTTATCTGTGCAAGTTTAACATATGGTTCTGATGGTAAAAAAGAAGAAATCATAGAAGAAGCATATAGAATAGGATTACAAGTTATTCTTCCAAAGGTTGGAATATCTGATGCATTTAACTGGGTAGCGAAAGATAATAAATTATACTGTCCTTTTATTGAGATAAAAGGTATTGGAGAAAAATCAGCAAAATCGTGTATGAATGTTAAACAAAAAACTGGAATTTCATCTATTGGTTTTTTCAATACTACAAAAAAATTACCTGAAGGAAAAATAGAAAAATTACTTACAGAAATTGGTGCTTTTGGAAACGAACCAATAAAAAATACCGATAAATATTTTTCGTTTAAAATAATAAATAACAAAGAATACCCCGAACTGAATAAAAAAGTTGGAATAAAAATACCTGAAGAAGATTTGGAGATATATTTAAATTTAAACCTATCAAAGAGATATTCTTTACAATTAATTAAAAAAACTGTATTTTGTGAAAAAAATTTTTATTATTTTCTTCCAGAATGTCGAAATTGTGAACTTGGTGATGAAACCGACTTAGGGCCTGTTCCTCCGTCTTCGGGGAAATATAATATAATAATTTTAGGAGAAGCTCCTGGAAAAAATGAAGACGAAGAAGGAAAATGTTTTGTCGGAAAAGCAGGGAACGATATATTATGGAGGGAATTAGATAAATATGAACTCCTAAGAACAGATTTTCATGTAACAAATTGTTGTAAATGTTTCCCATCAAAAAGTAAAACACCCAATAAAAAACAAATCGAAATCTGTTATGGATGGTTAGTAAAAGAGATAAAAGCTATCAATCCTTGTTTAATACTAGCATTTGGTAATACTTCTGTGAGAAGTCTTACAGGAAGAGATGGTGGTATTACTGATTTAAGTGGAAAAACAGAATGGAGTGAAAAATTAAAATGTTGGATTTGCTGGTCAATACATCCCTCATCAGTTTTACACAATCCTTTAAATAAAAAGTATTTTGAAGATGGAATTAAAAACTTTTCAGAAAAAATAACATTGTTGGGAGATTTAAAATGAGTAAATCGATTTTTGGTAACGATATATTTGGCAAACCTATTAAACAACAAAAAAATGGTGTACTAGGTGAAAAATTTGAATTTCCCCCTTTTACAGTTTTGAATGCTAGAGATGGTTTGTGGCAAGAAAGAAAAAGGGCTTGGCTATCTTTAGGAATAAGAAGTGAATTGGGAAGAGGAGTAGGTCTTTTAAAATATTCTGAACAAGCAACAATAGGAGTTGGAGGATTACCAGCCCCACCTAAATCATACCAATACCAACAAAAGGGTTTAGGAGCTACGCCCGGAGGAGAAAGTGGAAGAACTATAGAAAAAAGAACTGGAAAATTCTCTAAAGAAGGCTACCAAAAATTCCTTGAGGAAAAGAAAACAGGAAAAATGAGAACCGGACATTCAGAAATGTTAGAATTCGCAAGAAAACACAATATGAAAGATAAAATCGTAAAACCTGAAGAATGTGATTCATCATCTGGAACATCTATATTTGATCCAGTTATATGTGAGTTAGTTTACAAATGGTTTTGTCCTGAAGGTGGCCAAATAATTGATCCCTTTGCTGGTGGAAGTGTAAGAGGTATTATTGCTGGTTATATGGGATACAAATATTATGGAATAGATCTGAGAGAAGAACAAATAAAAGCTAATGAAGAACAAGGCAAAGATATTGTTCCTAATGCAGACGTTAAATGGAAATGTGGGGATTCTTTATACGAAGTAGATAATGCTCCTCAAGCAGATCTCATTTTTTCGTGCCCTCCATATGGAGATCTAGAAGTTTATAGTGATGATCCAAAGGATCTATCAACAATGTCTTATCCTGATTTTATCAGAACTTACAAAAGAATTATTCTTTCATGTGTTGACAAATTAAAAGAAGGAAGGATGGCTTGTTTTGTCATTGGAGATTTTAGGGATACTAAAACTGGATTTTATAGGGGTTTTATTTCTGATACAATAAACGCTTTTAGAAACGCCGGGATGGAATTGTATAATGAAGCAATTCTAATAACAGCGATAGGAAGTCTTCCTGTTCGTGTTACAAAGACTTTTGAAGCGTCGAGAAAATTAGGAAAAACTCATCAGAATATTTTAGTTTTTATTAAGGGTAAATACCAGAAATTTTAAAAAGTATTATATAATATAGAAAAAGAGGAGATTGATAATGGAATTTTCAATTGAAAAAAGTGTTATTCTAGATGCGGTAAGTAGGTTGTCCAAAATAGTTTCTGCTAAATCTTACAACCCTATTAATTACAATATATTGATATCTTCTAAGAAGAACAATATAACATTAGTGGCTGTAAGTCCAGAAATAACTTTATTTTTAAATTGTCCAGCAGTTATCAAACATGATGGTGAGACAACAGTTAATGCCAAAAAATTTCTGAACATCATTAGCGCGTTTCCAGATGGAAAAATATCAGTAAAAAGTGATGAAAAAGAGGAGATAGAAATAAATTGTGAAAAGAATAAACCAAATTTTAAAATCGTTGGAATAAATTGTGAGGAATTTGCTTTTAATTTCCGAGAAGAATATGAAAAAAACGTAAATTATTATGACATTAACAGAGATTCCTTTATAAAAATGATATCGAAGATTATCTGGTCTATTTCAAGTAATGATTCGCAACCTGCACTGATGGGAGGTTTTTTAGAAACATCCGAATCAAATGAAATGTCAATAGTTTCTTCCAATGGATTTTGTATAACCATTTTTAGATTACCATCTATTGGATTAACAGAAAAGATTTTAATCCCTTCTAAGGGTTTGATAGAAATAGTTGACTTTCTCAAGGTTAGTAAAGAAAAAGTTAAATTTGGAGTTGGAAAGGGCTTTTGTATTATTTTTAATGGAGAAGATTATTTAAGAATCAATCTTATAGAACAAGAATTTCCATCGTATAAAGACGTCCTCAAAAAACTTGGTGGAGAAACAGAAATTATAGTTGATAAAATACAAATTGAAGAAGCCCTTTTCAGGTCAAGCATTATGTGTGATAAAACAAGACCAAGTGTTAAAATTAGTTTTCAAAAAGGAATTGCCAATATTTTTTCTAAACAAAATGACGAAATATGCGGAGAAGTAGAAGATGAAATTGAAACAAATTATAAAGGAGAAACAATCGAAATAATTTTAGATATCAATATCCTATTAAACTCAATTAGTATGGTAGATGAAGATAAAATTTGTATTGGAGTAAAAGACTCAAGTAGTGCCATTTTTGTATGTGGTGAAAAGACAGATGATTATTTCTGTATGATTATGCCTTTATCATTTTAGGAGAAAAATATGTCTCAGTCTCAAGATGAAAGAAAAGAATTAGAATTAAAATATCGTCCACTAAATTTCAATGAGTTAGTTGGATGGGATAAGGAAAAAGAATCTCTCTTATCTTTATTAAACACAAAGAGAACTTATCTCCTATATGGTAAAAGAGGTTGCGGAAAGTGTATTACTAAAGATTCTTTTATCTTCACAGATGAAGGAATAAAATCTATTGATGAACCATTTAAAAATATTAACATAAAAGGTTTTACTCAAAGAAAAATAAATATTCAAACTAAAGAAGGAATGGAATTTTCATCTCATCTTTTTCAAGAAGAAACTGAATCAACAATATCTATAAAAGATGAATACGGACTGGAATTAGAAGGAACTCCGGAACATCCAATATTATGTATTTCCACAGATTGTGATTTTATTTTTAAAAAGTTGTCTGAGATTAGAGAAGGAGATTTTGCTTGTCTACCTAGAAATATAAATTGTTTTCCAAAAACAAATTTCAAAATTGAATTTTGTCAAGAAAAAAAGAAACACGATAGTAATAGTAAAAAAATTATTGTTCCTGATTTTATTACTCCCGATATTGCTAGACTATTGGGTTATATAATTGCAAATTGTTCTTTTGATAAAACAACAATTCAAATGTCAACTTCCAATAAAAAAATTCAACAAGATATAAAAAATATTTTATTAAAAATGGGAACTTCTATTGGAAAAATTTATGACAATAAAGATTTTAATATGGGAGGCATTATGCTTTTCAAATTAATTTCTTATCTTATGGGTGGTGACGATAAATTAACTACGGCAAGGTTTAAATCTGTTCCAAAATCTATTTTGTCAAGTAATAAAAAAATACAAGTCAATTTTTTACAAGGATTAATAGATTGTGATTCATGGATGGACGAAAGATGTCTTGAATATTATACTGCTAGTAAAATTCTGGCAGATCAGGTTCAAATGATGCTTCTTAATCTCGGAATTTTTTCAAGTAAAAAAAGTTCCTATGACAAAAAAATGAATCATGTTTATTGGACTCTTTCAATTGGTTCTAAAGATATTGATAATTATAGCGATAATATTAAATCTATTAAGTATAAATTTTATAAACATAAAGGAAATGGTCGTTGGAAAGACAAGGTTCCTTATATTAGACAAATAATTTTAGACAAAATTATGAACATCAGAAAAGAACTGAAAGTAAATGTATCTGGACAATTTTATGTTGACGGTAAAATTAAAAGGTTTGATCTTGGAAGAATAACTAATACCGACCCTTATATAAAAATGGCCACCTATGAATGGTTAGAAAATGTTATTCCGTTATTAAAAAAATGGGAAAAAGAAATTGGAGAACAAATAATAAAAAAGATAGATTCTTTTATCAAAAGAGATTTTAGATTTTCTAAAATAATATCAACACAAATTTTAAATGAAAAGAAAATGGTTTACGATTTTACACTACCTAAAAATCATAATTTTATAAGCAATGGATTTATCAATCATAATACCACTATTGGAAGATTGATAGCCTACGAACTTGGAATTGATAACATAGATATTAATGAAATCGATGCAGCAACAAATACTGGAGTTGAGGACGCCAGAACTATTAAAACAAACGCAGCTTTTTTTCCTCTTAAAAGTCAAAATAAAATATATATTGTGGACGAGTGCCATCGACTCACAGGGAATGCTTTTGACGCCTTATTAAAAACTCTTGAAGAACCACCTTCACATTGTTATTTTGTTCTGATAAGTTCAGAAATTGATAAAGTACCAACAACAATCAAAAGTAGAGCCGCTAAATATGAAGTAAGATCGTTAGATCAAAGAGAATCTTTATCTTTAATCGATTGGATATGTGAAGAAGAAAAAATAACAATTTCAGACACCGTCAAACAGGCAATTATTGAACAATGCGAAGGTGTTCCAAGAGAAATGATTGTATCATTAGATATGATTAAGGAAATGAAAAAAGATGAAGATGCTATAGCTCTTCTATTTTCTAGTAAAGGGAATCCACAAGTTATCGATTTGTGCAGGGCATTATTAGCGAATAGTAAATGGAAGCAAATATCTGAAATTTTAAAGACTATTACAGACGAACCTGAAAACGTTAGAGCGGCAGTTGCTGGGTATATGAGTGCGGTACTTCTAAACGGAGAAAATCAAAGAGCCGGGTTGATACTTAATTATTTCGCAGAAAAATCAATTATATATACAAAAAAACCAGCATTGGTAGATTTATGTTATGTTGTAACAAATAATTAAAAGGAGAAATCATGGAAATGGAAGACGAAAGAGATTATTTTAAGGATTTAACAATAAACAAATTCAATCTTTTGCAAGAATGGGAAACTCAGTCTGAAAAATCAATGTATTGGAATAAAAAAGCAATCCTTGCACAAACTGAACTCAGGGAAATAGAACTTACGAGAAAAATCTTGAAAGCAACTCTTGGTCAAGAATATAGACAAAAGATTGAGTCTTCTGGAAAGAAAACAACAGAATCTATTATTGAGGAATTGATAAGAACTGATATTCGATATAAAGAAATATCAGAACGTCTTATCAAAGTTCAAGAGAATGCCGATATATTAGATGCGGCAAAATGGGAGTTTCTTTCTAGAAAAACTTCTCTTGAAAGAATTCAAGAAGGGATTATTAATTCTTTATTTTCTATCCCCAAAGATTTTTCAGAAAAAGAGAAAGAAAAGGAACAAATCAGAACAGAAATTAGAAGAAGAAGGGCATAAAATATGATTACAATTCAAAATGGTTTATGGGTGGTGGGATTAATTGTAATATTTTACATTGTTGTTAGATTGTTTATCTACGGTGCTGTTAGAAGTTTTTTCGAGGCGAGATTATCGTATTATATGAAACTAAAAAACAAAATTAAAAAAGGAGAAAAGTTATGATTACAAGAAGATCAAGGGAAGAGATGAGGGAAGGCTTTCGTAAAAGAATGATAGAGAATCAAAGTAAACAAGAGGGAGGATATTATTCAAACCTCTTTCGAAAAGATATAAATATTCCCTTTATGGCTTGCAAAGAAGGGTATCATACTATTGATATCTTAGATTACATCGCTGGTAAAAATGATCCACATCCTGGAGAACCAAGTTATTGTTTTGAATTTTACACATATAATAATTGTGGCGCTGGTCAAGGGTCTATTCTTTGTCTTTCTAAAACATTTGGATTGCCAGATCCAATAGCTGAAGATAGGGCAAGAAAACAAAGAGATGGAATGGATGAAAAAACATTGAAATCTATTAGCCCACTTCGTAATCCACGGGTTCTCTATAATGTAATTTGTTGTGATAGCAAAGAAGAAGAAAATAAAGGAGTACAGGTTTTTCATACTTCAAGTTATCTAATGGAAGATTACTTACGAGAAATGGCAAAAGGATGTGTCAGACCTGGCATGGAAGGGATTGACCCTATAATTGATTTCACTTCTCCAGATGAAGGAAAATCAATTAAATTCAAAAGGGAAGGAGAAGCAGAAAAAACAAAATTTATTCTTCATCAATTTGTTGATAGACCAAAGGGATTTTCTATCGATGAAAAAGATTTAAACAGTGTTTTTGTTTTGGACGAATTAATTTATGTGCCGACTTATGATGAAGTTTGTGAATATTATTATGGAAAAGGACAACATATGCCCTCTGAAAGAAGTCTTCATTCAGAATCAGAAAAAACCACTGAAGAAACACAATCACCCAGGAGAAGTCGTTACGATAAAATGAACGACGTACCAGAAAATTTTTCAGATGATAAATCTGTTAAAGATGAAAACCCTTGTCCCTCTGGTCATGTATATGGAGTTGAAATAGATAAATTTCCAAAGGATTGTGAATCGTGTTCTAAATGGAAAGACTGTGCTAGAGCAGAAAGAGAAAATAAAGCTACCTCAACGACTCAATCGGAAAACACAAATACAAGATCCGGTCGCAACGTAAAGGAAGAAAATACTAATACGTTTGAAGAAAAAAAGAAAGTTGATGAACCATTGACAACAAGAAGAAGAAGAGGATAAATAAATATGTCGAAGAGGAAAATTGATGTTGTCGCTGAAAATATTAAAAATGGGAAAATAATTGTTGACGACGAGAGAGTTGAGTTTCTATCGTCGTCTTCAATTATGTTTAACCTTGCAGCTTCTGGCAAAGGAAAAAATGGAGGAGTTGCAAGGGGACATATAATCAATATCATTGGAGATGGTTCAAGTGGAAAAACTCTTCATGCGTTAGAAATTGCTGCGTGGACATTTTATAATATTCAAAAAACAGAATCAAAAATATTCCCCCCCGTGAAGAAAGTTTCAATTGTTTTCAATAATGTTGAAGATGTTATGGATTTCCCAATAGAAAAAATGTATGGAAAGAGATTCAATGCCGAAGTTATATGGATTAAAACTGGTACGGTTGAAGGGTTTGGAAGAGATTATACCAGAAGGGTTAAAGCGTTAAAAGAAGGAGAATTTCTTCTATACATTCTAGACTCATGGGATGCTCTCACTTCAGAAAAATCGAAAGAAAGATTTGAAGAAGCCGCAGAAAAAGATCAAGAAGAAAAGGGGAGCTACGGAACAGATAAAGCAAAGTACGGGAGTGCTTCTTTCTTCTCAAATATTTGTGATATCTCCAGTGGTAAAGATACCACATTGATTATAATTTCTCAAATTAGAGAGAAAATAGATACAATGACCTTTGGCGATAAATATTATCGGGCAGGTGGGAAAGCCCTTGATTTTTATACTCATCAATGTGCGTGGCTAGCTGAAGTTGAGAAAATTAAAAAAACATTCAGAGGCGAAGAAAGAGTTATTGGTATTCGTACAAAGGCGAGATTTAAAAGAAATAAAGTTGCAAAGCCATTTAGGGATGCGGAAACTATTATCGCTTTTGATTACGGGATAGATAATATTTCTTCAATGATAAATTGGTATTGGGGTCCTAAATGTGATAAGTTTGAATTTGATGGTGGTATATTTAATAGAGTTGAGTTTATTAAATATATTGAAAAAAACGAATTGGAAGACGTAATAGCAGAAATGGTTGAAAAAGAGTGGAAAGAAATAGAAGATGCAGTTATTCCAGACAGAAAGAAGAGATTTGAAGAATGAGAATTATTATTGATAGCAATGGATTAGCATACAGATCTCTTTTTTCTATGGGAGATTTAAAACACAACCAAAATAAAACAGGTGTTATATTTGGATTTCTTTCAGAGGTACGTAATCTTGCAGAGAAATTTTCCTGTAATCAATTCATTTTTTGTTGGGACTCAAAGAATTCGTACAGAAAATTAATCTGTCCAGAATACAAAGAAAACAGATCTCATTTATTGTCATCAGAAAAAGAAATTCTTGAAATAGCTTATAAACAGTTTAATCTATTAAGAGATGAAATATTACCAAATATGGGGTTTAGAAATATTTTTATACAATCTGGCTACGAAGCCGATGATTTAATAGCTTGGATAGTTTATCGTTTACCTGATAATTATTTAATAGCAACGGGAGATGATGACCTTCTTCAATTATTAAAAGATCACCCAAAATATCCTATAGAAATTTATAATTTAAGAGTAAAAAAAATAATAACAGAGGAAGATTTTACTAAAAAATATGGAATTAAACCTATTGACTGGTCAATTGTTAAATCAATTGGAGGTTGTTCATCAGATAATATAAAAGGAATCTCAGGTGTTGGTCAAGAATCTGCAATAAAATATTTGAATAACAATCTAAAAGATGGGGCAATAAAGAAAAAAATAGAATCAATAGAAGGAAAAAAAATAACTCAGGATTGTATGGAATTAGTTCATTTGCCTTTTGTTGGAGATAGAGAAATTTCTATAATAAAAGACAGAGAAGAATTTTATAAAGACGATATATTTTACTCATTGAATTTTATGGATACTTTTAAAAAGTACGGGTGTTTCTCATTTGTAACAGAGGACGGATTAAATCGATGGAGAAAATCATTTAACTTAATTTCTGGGAGATAAGATGTTTGATAAGATTATTATAAAAAATTTTCAAAGTCATCGAGATACTAATTTATTGTTAGACAAGGGAGTTAACGTTCTGTTAGGAACGAGTCTTAATGGTAAGACAGCCATTGCTAGAGCTATCAATCTTATTATAAACAATCGTCCGTCAGGGGCAAAATTTTATAGTAATTTTGCTCCTGACCAAGGCAAAACAATTATAGAATTAAAGCCAGTAGAAAATACATCTGTTGTAATAGAAAAACAAATTAAAAGGAAGTCGGATAAAACAAAAGAACTTATTGGGACGATATATAAATTTGGAGGAGAAGAATTCTCTGGAGTTGCTAAAGATGTTCCTGATGTGATTAGGAGGGTTTTTAATATATCAGAACTAAATATTCAAAAACAATTTGACCAACCATTTCTAATCCTTTCTAGCGCTGGTGAATTTGCTAAGACAATTAATCGTGTTACTAAACTAGAAAAAGTAGATGAATGGGTAAAAGAACTTACTCGTCGCATTAACAAATCAAAAAATGAAATGTCGTTGTTAGAAAGCCAGATAAAAGATAATGAGATAGAATTAAAAAAATATATCGGTTTTGAAAAATTAGAAAAAAATATTGTAAAATTAAAAAATATTGATGATTCTGTAAATAAACTAGAAGAAAATTTTTATAAATTAAACAGGTTATTGGATAAATATGAATTAATTGATGAAGAACTTTTGAAAATAAAACCATCTGTACTAATTTTAGAAAAAATAATAGTCATTCTAGAAAAAGAAAAAGAAATGGAAAAGTTAGAAAATTATTTATCTCGAATAGAAGACATAAATAATTACATAAAAAATCAAAAAATATTATATAATGAATGTAATAAAGAATTAATAAAGATCCTTGAAAATACAAAAGAATGTCCCCTATTTCTATTACCATGTCCAGCGGTAAAAGAAATGGTTAAAAAGGTAAAAAAATGAAACTTATTCTGTTATCAGATACACATTTATTGCGGGATAAACCAATTTCTAGATTAGACAATACATACGAAACCCAGTTTATAAAATTAGAATTTATTTTTGAATATGCCAAAAAATATGATGCTAAAATTATAATAGCAGGTGATATTTTTAATAAACCAAGAAGCTGGCATTTATTACCCAAAATGATAGATTTTTTAAAAAAATATAATATTAAAGTTTATGTGGTTTATGGACAACACGATGTTTATCTATATTCAAATTTATCTAAAGACAAAACTAATTTAGGAATTTTGGCAAAAGCTGGATTGGTAACAGTTTTGAATGAAGAACCTTTTTATGATTTTGATATAGCTTTTTACGGTTGTAGTTATGGCCAAGAAATACCTAAAATAAAAAATAAAAAATGTTTTAACATTCTTGTCATACACGCTCCAATAGCTGAAAAGGCATTGTATCCAAATCAAAATTATTTAGATTCGTTAAAATTATTGAAAGATAATCCATTTGATTTAATAGTCGCAGGTGATATACATCAAAAGTTTATAAATATTTTTAAGGGAAGGTTCATATGTAATTCAGGCCCTTTAATTCGAAAAGAGTCGACGATATATAATTTTTCTCATAAACCAGGATTCTTTTTATTTGATACTAATAATTTAGAAAACACCGTTTTTGTTGAGGTTCCACACAAACCAGCAGAAGAAGTTCTCACAAGAACACATATTGATTACGAGAAAGAGAATGATTCTATTCTACAAGACTTTATTAGTTCTATTGAAACAAACAATTTAGAAGACGGGGTTGATTTTATGGAAAACCTTTGGTTATTCATAAAATCCAACGATATTCCAAAAACAGTTATTGAAATATTATCTGAGGTTACAAACAATGACTCTCCAAGAAGCCAGAAATAAACTAGATAGAATAAAAAACGAAATTGCTAAAAAAGAAGGAGAATACGCTTCTGTTATGAGCGATTTACAAAAAGATTTTAATGTGAAAACAATTGATGAAGCTTACGATAAGTATGATACAACAAAAGATGAAATATCTGCTAAAAAGAAAGAAAAAGATGAATTAATAAAAGAAGTTGAAAAACAAATTACTTCTTATGGATTTTAAAGGATATAATAATGGCGAGAACTACGATAAAAATATATAGTTGGTCACGTCTTTTTCTTCCTAGAAAATTTAAAAAGAAGCCATTGGAAAAAGATGAAATAGAAATTAGAATTATTCATAAAATGAGAAGTTTAGGAATGAAATTAATCTCCTATGATACTGTTCCTTCTAAAAGAAGTGGAGAAGACTCAATAATGGTTTTTGAATCAAAGGAATAGAAATATGATAAACCAAATATTATCTCGGTATAATGAATTATCAGGTCGTATAAAGTTTTTACAAAAAGATTTAGATAATAAAAAATCTCAATTTGATTCAAAGTTAGATTTAATTGATAACTTGAATAAAGCTCAGTGGACAATAACAGAAGTACAAAAAATTACTCAAGAAAAGTTTAAGAACAAAATAGACTCTCTTGTTACAATGGCAATTAAATCTGTTTATAATAGACCATTTGGATTTGAACTTATATTCGAACGGAAAAGAGATAAAATGGAATGTCGTCCCATCATATACGAAATTGTAAATAGAGTGAAAGAATATTATGATGATGCAGAAGATGAACTGGGGGGAGGTATTGTTGATATTTGTTCTTTTGCGTTGAGGGTAGTTTTATGGACAATGGAAAAACCAAGAAGTAGGAATATATTTATTTTGGATGAGCCCGGAAAAAATCTCGGACAATTAATCCCTTTATTTGGACAAATGCTAAGAGAGGTTTCTCATAGTCTCAATTTTCAGTTGTTAATTATAACTCACGATGATGCTCTAATTGAGCAAGCCGACAAGGCATGGGAAGTTATACATGATGGGAGAGAATCCCATGTAACTCAAATTCAAAAATAAAAAGGAGATAAATTAATGGCAAAAGGGGGAGATTTTGAATGGGAAGTAGCAAAGAAATTATCTCTTTGGCTAACGGATAACAAGAGGGATGATTTAATATGTCGTACAGATTCTTCTGGGGGGAGAGCGACTAAAAGAATTAAAAAGGAAAAAGAGACAAACAAATATTTATATGGAGATTTGAAATATTCTGACGACCTAGCAAAACCATTATTTGATAAATGGTCTATTGAATGTAAGACGGGATATGCATCAAAATCAAAATTAAAAAATGGGACAAAGAAAATTGTTAATTGGGATGTTCTCGATCTATTAGATTCAAAACAGAAAACTCCTCCTTTTCTGCAAATGTGGGTACAATGTACGATTGATTCATGCTTATCAAAACGAGAGCCAATTTTAATATTTCGTAGAGATCAAAAATTAATATGTGTAGCAATTACTATAGATTACTATTTGGAATTATGCAAATATTTTAATTATCCCAAAATATCGAAAGTAGAAGTATTTATTCCAAATATAATGTCTCCCTACGATAAAATAACCGTTGTGAGGATAGAAGATTTTCTTCTATGGATTAATGCTAAATCAATTCTTGATTTGGAGATTAAATGAAGAAGGTATGAATAAAAAACAAAGTGATTTTTTTCGTAGAATAATAATGAGTTACAATTCTTTCCATAATGGAAAAGAGAAAGAAAATTTTAGAAATGAAATATATTTAGAAATGAATCCTTTTTTATTAAAGTGGGTATCCTCTATATTGGCAAAAAGGGGTGTTTACTTGGAAAAAAGTGAAATGTTATCAAAAAGCTGGGATTGTTTTTTGTTTTGTTTAGAACATTTTAAACCACATAAAAAAAATATCTCTGTTCCTAATCATTTTTACTCCTACACTTTTTTTTACTTAAAAATCCAAAAAACAGAAAAAAAGAACGATGTATTAAATCAACAACAATCAGAAAAAAATTGGATAGATTCAAATTTTGATATTATATATTCTGTAATGGATGAATTAAGAAACTTTAGAAATAATCTTGACGATAACTATTCATCAATTTTTGACGACGCATTGATGAGTTTAATTCCTTACAAAAAAGATAGACAATATCGAATTAAAAAGAGTAACATTTCTTTGATTCGTTATCAAGAAAGTAAAAAAATATTTAAAATAGTAATTGATTATTTGTTAAGAAGATAAAAATTAATTGATTGTTTTTTGGGAAAATAATATATAATTAATACATAAAGAAAAATATTTAATGTTGAGATTAGAAAACTTTGTAGGATAAGTAAATAAAATGATAATTGCTATTGATTTTGATGAAACAATTTTATATGAAAACAACTGTTGAAGCAAATAGTGATATTTAAGGAGGAAAGGAAATGAAAAAAGTATTTAAGTACATGGGATGGCCTTGGGATAGACCCGGATTTACGCCTTCCGAGTATAAACCAGACGGCAACGACATGGTGCTTTGTATCAGCGCCATGCGAGACTGGGGGGATTACCCAAGTTTTTATAAATACGCTATGGACAAATACCTTGATGAATTTATGGTGGGAGTTGATGTAAAACTTTTCGGCAATCCCGAAAAGTTCTTTGAGTTGATGGAGGCGTGGAGAGAGGAGGTAGAAAATGAAAAAAGAACATAGCGTGTTTATTACATTTACAAGAGAAGAAGTCGCAAGGCTTCTTGACCATGAAGCTCGTAAGCAAGGCAAGCTGAAAGACGTAAAAAGTACCATAGAATATAAGATTGATGAACCGGAAGAAGTAACCGTGGAATATTGGTGGGAAGGATGAAAAAGCATTATTTGTGGTGTCCAGTGTGTAAAAAACGCGTCCGCGTTAAAAAGTTATCTTGCCCACGTAAATGCCCTCTCTGCAAGACAGAGATACAAGCGGAGTGGCAATGATATTTTTTTATTTAAAAACGAAAAAATCAGCGGCAGCAGTCCGCTGGATGGAGCTGGTTATGCCAGCCGAAAGGAAGGTTTTAAAGATGAAAAACAGAATAGATGTATTAATTGATAGGACGCGAGATGCTATCCTCACAGGAGATGGCAGCCCTGATTGCCAACATATTATTAATAAAGAAATATTAATAGTTCTGGAAGAAATTAATAAAATTTTAAAACCTGTGAGCGTGATTTGCGTTAAGGGGAGTTATTGGCATAACGCAGTAATAAGGCGCGGCCACTGACTGCGCCCAGAGCGACGGACGAGCGACCGCCGCCTTGATTAACTTTGTTATCTGATTTTTGAAAGGAATTTATGATAATTTTTGAATTTGACAAATCGAAATGGCATAAATTTGGAAAATGGGAAAGTAGACCAGATGGGTATTTCTTTTTTAGATTTTGGATTGGTTTTATTGCTATTACATATACCAGTTTTGATCTGGCTAGTTATTCTAAATCTATAGAGGATGGCAAAACCAAATTTTATGTTATTAACAGATAACGCAGAAATCAGCCGCTTGTCGGCTGGATTGATTGGTTATAAGATTTATTAAAAATGGAGGCATCAAAATGAACAATAGCGAAATTGCACAAGACAGCATTGATAGAGCCAAGGAGTTTGGCCGTAAAAAGGACGGACAAATATCTTTAGCTGTTGATTCTATTATAGCAGACTTCACGGACAGACGAGGATTGCGGCAGGAATGGGAAAATATCGATGAAGATGTAAAAAATGACATTATCGAAGTATGGGAATGTATTATGCGTAATATTTTTCACTTATAACACTTAATATGCCAACTTGGTATTTTGTTGCGACAGATGGAACTTTGATGGTTATGATTTTTTGAGGGAGGAAAGGAAATGACACCGAAAGATATTAAAAAAATAAGAGTAGCTATCAATAAAGTGATGTACAAAGCGCAGACAGACTTTTTTGATATTGCACTGGCACGTAAAACATTAATTATGATTGAGAAAATTATTGAGAAGGAGCAACCAAAATGACAAAACTGGAAATGCAGATAGCCTTACAGTCGTTATTTAAAAAGATGATGGGGGAGTGGCAGTTTGGCGATAGAGTATACTCTTTAACCAAAAATATTATTGGCTATTATTCTTCAACTGTTGATTGCAAAGGAGCAAGAATTTGCTTCTTTAATACCTCGCTGGGGCATTTAACAACCGAGGATGACTTAATCCGCCTCCCTCTCCCAATAGACCCTGTTAATAGTTCTCGTGGTTTGTGGGGGATGGTGGATTGGGACAGGTGGATTCTAAGTACTGCCATAGACAAAACAAAAGTTTATATCAGAAGCGCAGATTGCGATATTGAAGCAGCTCCAGAAACAGCCTTACTCAAGGCTTTACTGGCGCAGTATGATTGGATTTGCGAAGACTGTCCGGTTGTAAAAGAAAAATGAGTTTGAGTGTGAAGAATAAACTATGGACGTGTGGCGGAAGAGTATAGACGCTATTCGTAGAAACTGGCTTACGGATAATGCCGAGCAACGTGCTGTGTTTCGTGCAGGTATCAAATCCTGCCACGTCAGATAGGGGAATTATGAAAGAGATTAAAGAACTGTTGGGCGATTTTGAAAGAGACAATATCAGATTAATGCAGGGGAGCTTTGACATGGATTCCGTGGAAAAATCCCGGCAAGCTATCCTGCAAGCCTTTGCAGAGAAGGACAAGCGGATTGCAGAACTGGAGAGGCGTCTCAAAATTGCCTGCCATGTTAAAGCTGACGATAAGGTAAAATTCGATTGGGCGGTGCTGGACAAGATTGACGAGCTGGAGGAAAATCTGAAAGCGGCAGAAGCGGTAATCAATTATTATAAGAATCTGATGGAGGCAAGCCATGACTGATAAATTAAAAAAAACTCTGATAAATTTAAGAAAAACACTCACAATGGAGGTCAAGAAATGACTAAATCAGACGCACAGAGATTCCACGAACTGACAGGCGGGTGCTGGCATGAAAGAGATTGGAGCAAAGAACCTGTAATGTGGGTAGGAGGAAAAGGCACACATTGTCTTACTTGTGTTAAATGCAAACAACCTATTCCTATGGATTATGTTTCTAATCGTCCGACCTACGACAACGCCGCAAATATCTTAACACGAATGAAAGAGTTTTGCGGAGAGGGGCTTGAAGATTTTATTGTAGAAGTAGGCGGACTATCTAAACATGGCAGTCATTTAGATACAATCCTCGTTGATTATGTATTGCATCCCGACGACCTGTTACAGAAGGCGATTGAATGGCTGGAGGCTGAAGATGAAAAAGCGTAAGTTGCGTTTGTGCTGGTCATGCTCTGATTTTGTCCACCACGAACACCGTTACAAAATAACAGCATGGATATGCAGTCAAACACAAAGGTTGTGGAAATGGCTGAAGGAGGAGGTTTGCAATGAAGGAATGCGAGTGTGACCTACCCCTGCCTAAAGGCAGGGGCTTCTCAGTCGATGCCAATTACTTCTGACAAGCATTCCTGAGCTAACCCCTCCAGCCCGGAGGTTAGAATACCAAAATTACGAATATTGTTCGCT
>Ga0265297_10000832_pt1 | contig 83533 bp, 84 predicted proteins | sample Munlanlwell13791_FD_192502 | JGI IMG/M metagenome (GOLD analysis project Ga0265297, IMG submission 192502) | Leachate microbial communities from a municipal landfill in Southern Ontario, Canada - Leachate well 137-91 | ecosystem: Engineered > Solid waste > Landfill > Unclassified | place...
CTGTCGCTGGCGCCCGAGAAGATGCGCGCCGGCCTGATGCAGTGGCGGCTCCACTTGGTCGTCGTGCTCGGCACTTTCGTGCTCTTCCCGCTCGTCGTGCTCGCCGCAGGGCCGGTCGTCCGGCCGCTGCTGCCGCCGGAAGTCTGGATCGGCTTCTTCTATATCGCGGCTCTGCCGTCGACCGTGTCGTCCTCGGTCGCGATGACCTCGATCGCCAAGGGCAATGTCCCGGGCGCCCTGTTCAACGCCAGCCTGTCCAGCCTGATCGGCGTCTTCGCGACGCCCGCCCTGATGGCCTGGTTCCTGGCCCGCTCCGGCGCGCCCAGCCTGCCGCTCGGCCAGGTCATCCTGAAGGTCGTGCTCCTGGTGCTGGTGCCGACCCTGCTCGGCCAATTGCTGCACAAGCCGCTACGCGCCTGGGCGCATCGCCATGCCAAGGCGATCAAGATCCTCGACCGGGCGGTGATCCTGTCGATCGTCTACAATTCCTTCTCGGATTCCGTCGCCGAAGGGATCTGGAGCGCCCATGACCCGCTGCTCCTGGTCGAGATCGCGGTGGGTGCCGTCGCCCTCTTCGCCGTGGTCTACGGCCTCCTCATGATCCCGTGCCGCCTCCTCGGCTTCAACCGGGAGGATCGGATCGCCGCCCTCTTCTGCGGCTCGAAGAAATCGCTGGCCACCGGGGTGCCGCTCGCCGGCGTGATCTTCGGGGTGACACCGGCGCTCGGCCTGATCATTGCCCCGATCATGCTCTACCACTTCCTGCAGCTCGTGATCGTCTCGGTGATCGCCAACCACTACGGCGCCCAAGTGCCGGCGAAGGCTTAAGCTTCCCAGGCCCCCTTCGGCGGCGTCAGACCGTGGTTGCCGCGATAGGCGGCCACGGGCGGCGGGGCCCAGCCCTCCAGCACCGCGGGGTCGAGGCGCCAGACCTCGATCCCGAGCGGACGGCAGACGTCGATCGGATCGCGCGCCTCCGGCCCCCACAGCGGCACCGAGAGGTCGCCGCCCGGACAGGTCGAAAGGGCGCAGAGCAGGTCGATCTCGGCGAAGATCTCCAGGAAGTCGCCCGGTTTCGCCGGGCAGTCGCGCATGAAATATTTGTCGTCCTGGTTGAGCCCCGTGCATTGGAAGACGTTCAGCACGTCGTGCACGTCGAATTCGGTGAGCCCATGGGGCAGCACCGCCCGGCACAGGTTGGAATGGCAGTGGAAGTGGAAATCCTCGCCCGTCAGCAGCCGGTTCACGTAAGGATCGCAGCGCGTGCCCAGGAGGTCGTGCACCCGCCCGCCATATTCGTCGACGCCGTAGCCGGCGAGCGAATCTGCCGTGATCGTCGCCAGCGGGCGGAGATAGGGCAGGCAGGACCACAGGCGGTCGAAAGTGGTGACATGGGCGGCCTGGAGCTGGCGCGTGCGCGCGGCCCAGAAACGCTCGCGCGGGTTTTCCGCGTTCCAGATGTTGAGGTCGCCGACCTGCGGCCCGCTGGTCGTGACGATGCGGCAGACGTGGCCCGCCGGCACCTTCCAGGCCCGACCGGTGCGGACCCCGATCTCGAAGCTCTCGACCATCTCGCGGCCCGGCGCCTCGGCCACGCGGCGGTAGAAGTCGCGGTCGACGGCGAGGGCGGAACCCTTGCCGGCCTGATAGGCGGCGGGAAAATTGCGCATGGGGCACCTGTCTGCCGGGCTGGGGCGCCAGAATGGTGCCACCGCACCGGCCGTTCAAGCGCCCGTGCGCTCAGAACTGGAGGCCGGGCATCAGGCCGAGGATCGCGATCTGGTCGACCGAGAGCAGCGTATAGGGGATCTGGTCGAGCTCGTCGCCCTTGATCGCCTTCTTCAGGTCGGGTTTCAGCGATTTCAGGATGTCCTCGGGCGATCCCGACATCATGACCTTGCCGGCCTTGACGTTGTTCACGAATTGCACGCCGTCGATCACCTTGGCCGCCTTGCCCCAGAACGTCTTGTAGTTGCTGGACTCGTCCATCACCGTCACCTTGACGTCGAGCAGGTCGACGGCGGCGGCGCGGGCCAGATTGTCCGGCGTGGTCGGCCAGGAGAAGGGAATGGCGAAGCAGCCGGCGACGAGCTTCCGCGAGGCCACCTTGACCTTGGTGTCGAAGGGCCAGGAGCCGACCTTCTGCTCGATCATCGGCACCGAATATTGAACCAGGATGCCGTTGCTGTCGCCGCCCCGGATGCTGCTCAGCGAGACGTCGCCCGACATCGGGTCGCCCACCGAATTGGTCACCGAACCCAAAATGATACCGCGCGCCATGGTGCCCTCCATCGCTGAATCAGCCGAATTGTCGAAAGGCCGCCGGCACCGCCGGTCGGTATCGTCATCCTATCGATCGTTCGTGCACGGTCAGTGACGGCAGTCACGCGACGGGGCGGCGATCACTCCGCCGCGCGTGCCAGGGTACCGGGCGGGTCACCGCCGCGGAAGTCGGCCAGCAGGCGGGTCCGCGCCGCCGCCGCTTCGGCCAGCGCCGCCGCCTTGACCGGGCCGAAGCCGCGAATCCTGGCCGGCAGCGCCATGAGCGCCACGGCGGTGCCATGGTTCGCGGGCGACAGGTCGCGGGCGATCTCGACCGCGAGCGCCAGGTAATCGTTCCGCCAGGCCCGCTCGGCTCGCCGTTCGGCGGTGCGCCCGAACGGGTCGAGGGCGGTGCCGCGCAGGAACTTCAAATGTCTCAGCAGGCCGAGGGCGCGGAACATCCAGGGGCCGAAGGCATGTTTCGCCGGCCGTCCCGTCGCCGGGTCCAGGCGCGCGGTGAGCGGCGGCGCCAGGTGAAGCGAGACGCGGGCACCGGGCCCGAACATGCCGGCGATCTGGCGGGCGAAGGCGCCGTCCGCCTGGAGCCGGGCGACTTCGTATTCGTCCTTATAGGCCATCAGGCGGAACAACCCGTCGGCCGCCGCTCGCGCCAGTTCCTCCCGGCCCGGGACGAGCAGCGTCTCGGCCGCGCGGAGCGCATCGACCGCGGCCCGGTAGCGGGCGGCATAGGCGGCGTCCTGATAGCGGGTCAGTTCGGCGACGCGGCGGGTCACGAATTCGTCCAGCGTGGCCGACAGGCGGTGATGCGCGGGCAGTGCCGCGCCCTCGACCGAACGGGCCGCGCCTTCGACGGATGCGGGATCGACCACGAACAGGCGGCCCCAGCGGAAGGCCCGCGTATTCTCGGCCGCGGCTGTCCTGTTCAGGGCGATCGCCGCTTCTATGGACGCAGGGGCGAGCGGCAGCAGGCCCTGCTGGCAGGCGATGCCGAGCAGGAACAGATTGGTCGCCAGGGCATCGCCCGAAAGCTCGGTCGCCATCCGGCTGGCGTCGACCGCGGTGACCGGGGCGGTGCCGCAGGCATCGGCGATCTGGCGGAGCAGGGCGGCCAGGGGCAGGCGCACTTCGGCGTCATGGGTGAATTCGGCGATCGAGCCTTCGTGGCTGTTGACCACGGCGGCGGTATGGTCCTGGCGCATGCGGAGCCGGGCGTCGACCCCCGCCGCCACCACGACGTCGCAGCCGAGGATCAGGTCGGCGCCGTCGGGCGGCAGGCGCACGGCGGCGATGTCGGCGGGTGTCCGGGCGATACGCAGGTGGCTGGTCACCGCGCCGCCCTTCTGGGCGAGGCCGGTCTGGTCCAGCACGCTCGCCGCCAGCCCTTCGAGATGGGCCGCCATGGCGACCAGGGCACCCAGCGTGACGATGCCGGTACCGCCGATGCCGAGGGCGAGCCCGGCCCAGGGCAGGGGGGCGCGGGCCGGTGTGGGCAGGCGGCCGGTATCGGGCAGGTCGCCGCCTTTCGGATGCGGTGTCTTCAGGGCGGCGCCGTCGACCGTCACCATGGCCGGGCAGAAGCCCTTCAGGCAGGAATAATCCTTGTTGCAGGACGCCTGGTCGATCTGGCGCTTGCGGCCGAATTCGGTCTCCACCGGCACGATCGAGAGGCAGTTCGACTGTTTGCCGCAGTCGCCGCAGCCCTCGCACACCGCCTCGTTGATGACGACGCGGCGCAAGGGATCGGCCAATTGGCCGCGTTTCCGCCGCCGCCGCTTCTCGGCGGCACAGGCCTGGTCGTAGATCAGCGCGGTAACACCCGGGATCTCGCGCAGTTCGCGCTGCACGGCATCCAGCGCCGAACGGTCGTGGAAGGTCACGCCGGGCGGGAAGTCGGCCGGCTTGTGACGGCTCACGTCTTCCGCCACCAGGGCGATCCGCTGTACCCCCTCGGCGCGCACCTGGGCCGCGATGATGGCGGGGGAGAGCGGGCCGTCGTGATGCTGGCCGCCGGTCATGGCGACGGCATCGTTGTACAGGATCTTGTAGGTGATCGGCACCTTGGCCGCGACGGCGGCACGGAGCGCGAGCAGGCCCGAATGGAAATAGGTGCCGTCGCCCAGGTTCTGGAAGATGTGCTTCGTCTCGACGAAGGGCGCCATGCCGATCCAATTGGCCCCTTCGCCGCCCATATGGGTGAAGGTTTCGGTCGAACGGTCCATCCAGGTCGCCATGTAGTGGCAGCCGATGCCGGCATGGGCATGGCTGCCCGCAGGCACCACGGTCGAGGTGTTGTGCGGGCAGCCGGAGCAGAAATAGGGGGTCCGCTTGGCCGGCGCCGGTTCGGGCAGGTTGCGCCCGGCGATCCGCGCCGCGGTCGAATCCCAGGCCCCGTCGCCGGTCAGCGCGGCCAGGCGGCGGGCCAGCGCCGCGGCTACTTCGGCGGGCGAAATCTCGTCGTGCGATTTCAGCAGGACGCGACCCTCGAGGTCGTGCTTGCCGGTGACGCGCGGGGTGGCACGGCCGTAGAGCAGGGCCTTGACCTGATCCTCGATCAGCGGCCGCTTCTCCTCCACCACCAGGATCTCCTCGAGGCCTTCGGCGAATTCGGCCAGGCCCTGGGGTTCCAGCGGCCAGACCAGCGCCACCTTGTAGATCGCGATGCCGAGTTCGACCCGCCGGCCCGCGTCGAGGCCGAGCATGCGGAAGGCTTCCAGCAGGTCGCCGCAAGCCTTGCCCGCGGTGACGATGCCGAGACGGGCACCCGCCGGCCGCTCCACCGTGCGGTTCAGCCGGTTGGCCCGGGCGAAGGCGAGCACGGCCGGCAGCTTGGCCAGATGCAGGCGGGCTTCCTGGGCTTGCGCCGTGTCGGGCCAGCGGATGTGCAGCCCGTCGGGCGGCGGGGTGAAATCGGCCGGGGTGACGAAGCCGGGATAAGCGGGGGCGGCCTCGATCGTCGCCGAGGTGTCGGCGATCTCGGCGATCAGCTTGAGCGCCGCCCAGGTTCCCGAAAAGCGCGACAGGGCGATGCCGGCGAGACCCAGATCGATGATCTCGGCCAAGCTGGCGGGGGCCAGCACGGGGATCATGGCATCGACGAAGGCATATTCGGTCTGATGCGCGGTGGTCGACGATTTGCAGGTATGGTCGTCGCCGGCGATCGCCAGCACGCCGCCCCGGGGCGCGGTACCGGCCAGATTGGCGTGCTTGAAGACGTCGCCCGTGCGGTCGACCCCGGGGCCCTTGCCGTACCAGAGGCCGAAGACGCCGTCGACCGTCGGTGTCTTGCCGAGGGCGATCTGCTGCGTGCCCCAGATCGCGGTCGCCGCCAGGTCCTCGTTCACGCCCGGCTGGAAATGGATCTTCTCGGCATCGAGCCACGCCTTGGCCCGGCCGAGTTCGAGGTCGAAACCGCCGAGCGGCGAGCCGCGGTAGCCCGAGACGAAGCCCGCGGTGTCGAGCCCGGCTTCCACGTCGCGGCGATGCTGTTCGAGCGCCAGGCGCACCAGCGCCTGCATGCCGTTCAGATAGATGCGGCCGTCCCGCCGCCGGTATTTGTCGTCCAGGGTGACGGCGGATGGAACAGTGGCGCCATCGGCCATGGTCGTGCCTCCCGCGTCTGCTTCTTCTTGCCCCTTGGAGAGTCATATTGGCACATCGGGCCCCCTGGACAAGGCGGCGCGGTCGCGGCACAAGGCGCAGGTCCAACGCAAGGGGTTGCATCATGACCATCGAACGCCTCGATCCCGGCCCGCGCATGTCGCAGGGCGTCGCCTATGGCTCGCTCGTCTATCTCGCCGGCCAGGTGGCCGAGACCAAGGCCGGTTCCTCGGTGACCGAGCAGACGCACGAGATTCTGGGCCAGATCGACGCCCTGCTGGCCCGCGCCGGCACCGACAAGACCAAGATCCTCTCGGCCAACATCTATCTGGCCGACATCGGCACCTTCGGCGAGATGAACAAGGTCTGGGAAGCCTGGGTCGTGCCCGGCCAGACGCCGGCCCGCGCCACCATCGAAGCCAAGCTGGCGGCGCCCCAATACACGGTCGAGATCCAGGTCGTCGCGGCCCGCTGACCGTCCCGCCTGATCAGACGAGCGCGGTGGCCTCGAAGGCCGCCGCCTCGGCCTCCAGCCAGGCGCGGAAACGACTGATCGCCGGCTCGTCTCGCCGCTCCGGCAGGGTCACCGTCCAATAGGAGAAGACCCGCGGCACCTGGACGTCGAACAGGCGGACCAGGCGCCCGGTGGCGAGGTCGGAGGCGGCGAGCACGCTGCGCGCCAAGGCGATCGCCCCGCCGCCCGCGACGAGATCCAGCAGCACGGCCGAATCCTGGATCGCGGTGCCGAATTTCAGGGTCTTGATGTCGACCCCGGCCGCCTTGCACCACATTTCCCAATCGTCGAAGGAATCGCGCAGCAGCGTGTAGCGGCGGAGATCGTCCAAGGTCTTCGGCAGGCCCCCGGCAAGGCGGGGGGAGGCGACCAGGTAGAGGTCCTCGCTCATCAGGAAGCGGGTGTCGAGCCCGGGATAGGCGCCGCGCCCGGCCCGGACCGCGAGGTCGATGCCGTCGCGCCGGAGGTCGGCCAGTTGCCGGCTGGTCTGCAGGTTCAGCACGATCTCGGGATGCGCTTCGTGAAACCGCTCCAGCCGCGGCACCAGCCAGCGCGCCGCGAAAGAGGTGAGCACCGAGACGGTGAGCGAGCCGGCGGCCTGGCGGCGCACCGACTGCATCGCCTGGTCGATCTGGCCGAAGGCCGCGGTCAGCGTGCCGGCCAGATGCTGCCCTGCCTCCGACAGGACGACGCCGCGGCCCCGGCGCAGGAACAGCGCGGTGCCCATCAGGGCTTCGAGCGCCCGCACCTGATGGCTGATCGCGCCATGGGTGAGATGCAGTTCCTCCGCCGCCCGGGTCAGGGAGAGATGGCGCGCGGCCGCCTCGAAGGCGCGCAGGGAATTCAGCGGCAGGCGGTCCATGGCACGCCCAATCTGTCAATTTGATTCACAGGTTAGGTCAATGCTTCTGCTTTGTCCAGGCACTGAAACTCTCGGAAAATTGGGCATCTGAAGCGAATGGACGGAGCTTCGAAATGTTCAATCAAGTTCACAGTATCGCGCGCCCGACGATCATTGCCGCGCTGCGCCGCCTGGGCCATGGCCTGGGCGCCGCCCGTGCCCGGTGGCAGGCCCGGCGGGACCACCGCCGGGCCATGGCCCTCCTGCTCGGTGCCGATCAGGCCCTGCTCGCGGACATCGGGCTCGACCGTGCCACGGTGCTCGGCCACTACCTCGATCCGGATCTGGCCCTCAGGCCAGACCAGGAGCGACGGCCGCGGGGCTGATGGGCAGGATCATGCGGAAGATGGCGCCGCCGCCCTCGCGGTTCAGCGCGTCGCAGCGCCCGTTGTGGCGGCGCGCCACGGCGGCGACGGTGGCGAGGCCGAGGCCGGCGTGGCCGGATCCGCTGGGCGCCGTGGTGACGAAGGGGCTGAACAGGTCGTCCGGCTGGCCGGTCGGCAGGCCGGGGCCGCGGTCGCGGACTTCGAGCACGACGGTGTCGACCCCGCTCTCGAGGGCGATCTCGATCGTGCTGCCGACCGGGGCGAAGCGCAGCGCGTTGGAGATCATGTTGCGCAGGGCCTCGGCGATGCCGGCCTCGTCGCCGCCGAAGGGCAGGGCGCCATCGGTACCGTCATAGGCGATCTCGCGCCCGGCGGCGATGACCATCGGGGCTAGTTCGGCGACCACGCTGCGCGTGGTCATGGCGAGATCGAAGAGCTGGCGGCGGATCGCACCACTGTCGAAGCGGGCGGAGGACAGAAGGCGCTCGATCAGGCGGCCGACGCGGTCGACGTCCGCCGCCAGCCGATCGCGCGTCTCGCCCGGCGTCATGCCGTCGATCCGTGCGCGGAGCACGGCGACCGGCGTCTTCAACTCGTGGGCGGCATCGGCCAGGAAGCGCCGTTCGTGGTCGAAGGCGGCGGCGCTGCGGGCCATGGCGTCGTTGACCGCGGTGACCAGGGGGCGGATTTCGCGCGGCACCGCCTGCACGTCGAGGCGGGTTTCGCCCCGGGTGGGATCGAGATGGCGGAGCGCCTGCACGGTTTCTGCGATCGGGGTCGTGGCCTGCCGGACCGCGAGCCAGACGAAGACCAGCGACGCGGCCAGCGCCGGCAGCACCGAGGGCAGGATCTCGCCCAGGATTTCGTCGCCGAGCCAGGCCAGAAGGTCGACGGCCGGCCTGCTGAGGCGTCCCACGATGACCCTGACCGGACGATCTTCGACCGACATGGTGGTCGCCACGCCTTCGATCTCGCGGCCGCTGGGAGTGGCGACGGTGAACAGGCTCTCGCGCCATTCGTGCAGCCAGGCATTGCCGAGCTGGCTGGCCAGTTCGCTGTCGGAGCCCAGCATCAGTTCGTCGTTCTGGGGATCGAGGACGATATAGGCGATGTCGGGGTTGGCCGCCCGCGAGACGCGCCAGGTGGAGACCGAAGGATCGACGGTGAGATGGCCGTCGGGTGTCACGGTCAGCGCATCGGCCAAGTCCGAGGCCAGGCGGTGCAGCGATTCGGTCACTTGATTCCGGCGGTCGGCGTAGCCCGAGACGGTGAAGCCCACGATGATGCCGGCGAGCGCGATCACGCTGGCAGCGACCAGCGAGCGGGTGATCTGACTGCTCAGGCTGCGGACCATCAGGCTTTCTCGTTCAGGACATAGCCGACGCCGCGGACGGTGACGATCTCGGCTGCCGCCCCGGCTTCGATCAGACGCCGGCGCAGGCGCGAGACCACGGCCTCCAATGCGTTGGGCTCGACCGCGTCGTCGAGGCCGTAGAGCGTGTCCAGCGCCGCTTCCTTCTGCACGACTCGGCCGGCCCGGCGCAGCAGGACTTCGAGCAGGGCGCGTTCGCGCCGGGGCAGCACCAGGGGCGTGCCGGCGACGGCGGCTTCCCCATTGGTGGCGTCATAGGTGAGATTGCCGAGGCTCAGGCGGGGCGTCAGGCTGTCGCGCGGACGGCGCAACAGGGCGTGCAGCCGCGCCACCAGCTCGGACTGCGCGAAGGGTTTGCCCATATAGTCGTCCGCCCCGGCGTTGAGGCCCATGACCCGGTCTTCGATCTGGTTGCGCGCCGTCAGCGCCAGGATGGGCAGTCCGGGGTGCAGGCGGTGCAGCAGGGGCACCAGGCTCAGGCCCTCGCCATCGGGCAGCCGGCGGTCGATCACCGCGGCGTCGAAGCGTCCCGCCTTGGCCAGGGCGGCGGCATCGGCGACGGAGCCGGCGAGATCGACGGCAAAGCCGTCGCGGCGCAGGTTTTCCGCCACCATGGGGCCGAGGTCGGCATCGTCTTCGACCAGCAGAATGCGCATTTTCCCACCCCGCTCCCTGCCTGTCAGGCAGGCGTCAGCATTTGGCGCCATTATCGGTCTATCGCCGGTGGTGCCTCTCTCCCCGCCGGTGAAGCGTACCGAGGAGTTCCTCATGCGTCATCCGGCAAGAGCCGCGTTCCTCGCTCTTGCTCTTCTGTCGCTCGGCGCAGGCAGCGTATCCGCCGCCGACCTGTGCAGCGGCTCGGGCACGCAGAAGCCAGAAGCCGAGGTCCGGGCGACGATCGAAGGGCGAGGGTATCAGATCAGGTCTCTGGGCAGCCTGGACGGTTGCTACGAGATCAAGGGAACCGACTCGGACGGCAAGAAGGTCGAGCTATACGTCAACCCGTGGACCGGTGAGGTGGTGAAGACCAAGACCTATTGATCTGCCTCGATAGAATTGGCATCCGGTGACTGCCCCTTCCGGATGCTATGCGCGGCCCCCACATCCGCCCCCTGCCCTACCCGGCGGGTGCGGGGGCCGCCACTCTTTTTTTTGTGGATGAGAGCGTTCATGAGCGACGGCACGCCTCGCGAGGTGACGGTCTGGGATCCCCTGGTCCGTCTGTTCCACTGGTCCCTTGTTTCCGCCATGGCGATCGTCTGGCTCGACGAGGACGGCGAGATCCTGCACCGCGTCGCCGGCTACGCCGCCCTGGGCCTGGTCGGCTTCCGCCTGATCTGGGGCCTGATCGGGCCGCGCCATGCCCGCTTCATCGACTTCCTGCAGCCGCCCGGTTTCGCCCTCCGTTACCTGATCGCGGAATTTCAGGGGCGCGGCCGGCGCTATCTCGGACACAATCCGGCCGGCGGCATCATGGTCGTCGTGCTGATGGCTCTGATCGCGGCGACGGCCGTCACGGGCTGGATGTCGGTCACCGACGCGTTCTTCGGCGACTATTCGGTGATCGAGGCACATAAGATCCTGTCGAACGTCCTGCTCGGCTGCATCGGCCTGCATCTGGCGGGCGTCGCCTTCGCCAGCCTGCGCCATGGTGAAAACCTGGTGCGGGCCATGGTCACCGGACGCAAGCGCGGCTGAGTCCGCTCAAGGACAGCCGGCGGCCACTTCCTCGAGCGACAGCTTGCCGTCGCCATTGCTGTCGAGCTTGGCGCCGCGCTCGGTCAACTTGGCAACGAATTCGTCCTGGGTGACGCGAAAGTCGGCATTGGAATCGGCCGCCATGACCGGATCGACCGTGATCGGGGTCAGCAGGTAGCGGCGCAGTTCCGGGTCCTGCATCGGTGTGCCACCCGGCGTCTTGACCGGCGGCTTGTCGGGCGGCTGGGGTGCTGCCAGGGCGCCCAGATATTCCTTGGGGAAGACCGAATTCCGGTAGTTGGTCAGCTCGACCGGCGTCACCACGCCGTCTCCGTTGGCATCGGCCGCCTTGAAATACTGCAGCCCGTCCGCCTTGGCCTCGGCCAGATCGACGAAACCGTCCTTGTTGCGGTCGGCTCGCTCGAACCAGCGGGCCTGGGCCTGGCGGCAACTGTCCTCGGGGTGGGCGACCAGATATTCGCCGGTCAGGGCCGCGGGCGGGCCTGCCTGGTAATGCAGCGGCGGCTTGCCGCAACCGCCGAGCGCGGCCAGGGCGAGCAGAATCGTGGGTGCTCTTTTCGTGTACGCGTGCATGACCGCCCCGTTTTCTCCCTTTGGGGGCGGATCCTAGAGCCGATTGCCGATTCAGAGAATCGGCAATCGGCTCAAATGTCTTTGAATAGCGCGGTTTCTTGCGGCAAGCCGGTTTCCACTTTGCCGGAAACCGCGCTGGGGGTGGGGCACGGCATGCCCGTGCCGACCATCGGGACGGCGATAGAACTTTCGATCACTAGACGGCTTCAGGCCCCGGGCGCCATGATCGGCGCCGTACCGACGGGAGATCACGCGATGGAGGCAGGCACGAGGGCCGCCGCGGCAGCGCCAGGAGGCGAGGCGATCCGCCGCGCCACCAGCGATGCCACCGCGGTCGGCCTCGCCGTGGCCGAGGTCGCGGCGGCGCTGGGGCCCGCGCCGGTCGCCCTGCTGCTGCTCTTCTGTTCGCCCGCCCACGACTTGGCCGAGATCGCGGTCGGCCTGGGGGCCACCTGGCCCGGCGTCCATGTCGTCGGCTGTACCACGGCGGGCGAGATCACGCCCTTCGGCTATCGCACGGGCACGGTCACCGCGATCGCCTTTTCGGCCGATCGTTTCCGCGCCACTCCCCGCCTGATCGAGAATCTCTCGGCCTTCAGTTTCGAGGACGGGCGCGGCCTGGTGCATGAGATGCGCCGCCGCCACGAGGACGGGGGCCCGATGGTCGGCGGGACCTTCGCCCTCCTGGTCTCCGACGGTCTCTCGATGAGCGAGGAGCGGGTGGTCTCCATCCTCGGCGACGCCCTGGGGCCGATCCCCCTGGTCGGCGGCTCGGCCGGGGACGACCTCATGTTCCGCGAGACCAAGGTGGTGCTGGACGGTGCCACGCGGCGCGATGCGGCAATCGTCACCCTGATCTCGACCGACCTGCCCTTCCAGCTCTTCCAGTCGCAGCATTTCGTCGCCTCCAGCGAAAAGCTGGTGGTGACCAGGGCCGATCCGTCGCGCCGCCGGGTGGCCGAAATCAACGCCGAGCCGGCCGCCGCCGAATACGCCCGCCTGGTCGGCATCTGCGAGGCCGACCTCTCTCCCGCCGTCTTCGCCGCCCATCCGCTGGTGGTGCGGGCGGCCGGGCGCGATTATGTCCGCTCGATCCAGCGCGTGCATCCGGACGGCAGCCTGTCCTTCTTCTGCGCGATCGACGAGGGGCTGGTGCTGGCGGTCGCCCGCTCGGTCGACCTCGTTGCGACCTTGAACGACACCTTCGACGGGCTGAAGCGGGCGGTCGGCCCGCTCGAAGCCGTGCTCGGCTTCGATTGCGTGTTCCGCTACCTCGAAATGGAACAGCGCCAACTGCTCGGCACCGTCTCCAACCTCTTCGCCGAGAACCGGGTGACCGGCTTTTCCACCTATGGCGAACAATTCGGCATGATGCATGTGAACCAGACCTTCACCGGCATCGCCTTCGGCCGGGGCGGCGAGCCATGAGCGAGAGCCGCCGCATCGCCGACCTCGAACGCCGGATCGCCAAGCTGACCGAGATCAACCGTGCCTTGATGGGGCGGGTCGAGCGCAGCCTGGACTTCCACGCCAATGCCTTCTCGCTCTTCGAATCGGCGATCCACCTCGACCGCAAGGTGAATGAGCGGACCCACGAGCTGACCGAGGCGATGCGCTCGCTCGAACGCACCAACAACGACCTTTCGGCCGCCATGATGGCCAGCCAGACGGCACAGAACCGCCTGCACGACGCGATCAATTCGATGTCGGAAGGCTTCGCCCTGTTCGACCGCGACGACCGGCTGATCCTGTTCAACCAGAAATTCCTCGACTATTGGCCGTCGCAGCGCGAGCGGATCCGGGCCGGTATCACCTATCATGACCTGCTGACCCAGAGCTTCCGGGCGGGCGACATCGCCATGGCCGGGGATCTCGCGGCCGACTGGATCCGCAGCCGCCTCGTGGAGCGGAGCGAAGTCCGGGCCGGTGTCGCCGCACGCTCGATCCATGCGCTTCGCGACGGCCGTTGGGTCCAGATGAACGACCGCCTGTCGGCCGAGGGCGGCATCGCCTCGGTGCTGACCGACATCACCGACCTGAAGCGGGCCGAGACGGAGGAGCGGGAACAGGCCCTGGCCGAACGCTCCCTCCACCTCCAGGCGACGATCGAGAGCATGTCGCTCGGCGTCGCGGTGTTCGACGCCAAGGGCATGCTGGTCCATGCCAACGAGCGTTTCCGGCGCCTGCTCGACCTGCCGCCGGTGCTCGCCATGCCGGGCTCCACCTTCGAGGAATTCCGCCGCTTCAATCGGCGCCGCGGGGCCGACGCCCTGATCCCCGAGGCTGGGGCCGCCGACGAGCGGGCTTGGCAGGGCCGCTGGTTCGCGGTCAAGCGCGACCGTATGCCGGACGGCGGCTTCGTCTGTTCTTTCGAGGACGTGACGACCCGGAAGGAGGCCGAACTGGCGCTCCGCGACAGCGAACGCCGCATCCGCCTGGTGACCGACGCCATGCCGGCGATGATCTGCTATGTCGATGCGGCCCAGGTCTATCGCTTCACCAACCGGCCCTACCGCGAGACTTTCGCCAATGGCCTGGATCCGGTCGGCCGCCCGGTGGGCGAGGTGCTGACACCCAGCGAATATGCCGCGCGCCGGGGCCGCATGGCGGAAGCCCTGGCCGGGCGTTTCACCACTTTCGAGCTGGACCTGCCCGACCGGGGCCGCTTCGGCATCGCCACCTATGTCCCCCATATCGCCGACGACGGCAGCGTGATCGGCTTCTTCACCCTGATCCAGGACGTGACCGAACGGCGCCGTGCCGAACGCCTGCTGGCCGAGGCGAACGAGATGCTGGAGCGCCGCGTCGCCGAACGGACGGCGAGCCTGGTCACCCTGAACCACACGCTGCGCAGCGAGATCGCGGAACGCGAGCGCGTCTCGGCCGAACTCGAACAGGCCAAGCAGGAGGCGGAGCGGGCCAATCTGTCCAAGACCAAATTCCTGGCTGACGCCAGCCACGACCTCTTGCAGCCGCTCAATGCCGCCCGCCTCTTCGTCGCCTCGCTGGCCGACCAGCCGCTCTCCACCCAAGGTGCCGTGCTGGCCCGCAAGCTGGACAATTCCCTGACCGCGGTGGAGGAATTGCTGGCGACTCTGCTGGACATATCCAAATTCGACGCCGGCCGCGTCACGGTCGAGGAGAAGGTGGTCGCCCTCGGCCCGCTGCTGGCCGGCCTCGTGGAAGAGATGGGGCCGCTCGCCCGCGCCCGGGGGATCGAGCTTCGGGTGGTCGCCCCCGGCGTCGCGGTCAGGACCGATCCGCGGCTGCTTCGCCGGATCCTGCAGAACCTGATTTCAAACGCGATCCGCTACACCCGGCAGGGCCGCATCCTGGTCGGCGGGCGGCGGCGCGGGGGCACCATCCGGCTCGACGTCTGCGATACCGGGATCGGCATTCCGCCCGACCGGCTGGAAGACATCTTCGAGGAATTCCGCCGCCTGGATCAGCCGGACGGCACCACGATGGGCTTCGGCCTGGGGCTTTCCATCGTGCGCCGCATCGCCCGCCTGCTGGGGCATCGGATCGCCGTCCGCTCGGCGCCCGGGCGGGGCTCGGTCTTCTCGGTCGAGCTGCCGGTCACCCGCGCCGTTCCGGCCGAACCGGCGCCTCTGCCCATGCCCTTCCTGGTGCCGGCCTCGCGCGCCGGCACCCGGGTCCTGGTGATCGACAACGAGCAGGCGATCCTGGACGGCATGCGTGCCCTGCTCGAAGGCTGGTCCTTCGACGTCATGGTGGCGCGGGGCATGCGCGATGCCGTGGCCGCGGCCGGCCGCCGCACGCCGGACATCGTGCTGGCCGATTATCATCTCGATCGGGGCGAGACGGGGATCCAGGCGATCGGCGCCCTTCGCGCCCGCCTGGGCGGTGCGGTGCCGGCAGCCCTGCTGACCGCCGACCGCAGCCCCGAACTGCAACAGAATGTGGCCGGGCTGGAGCGTTGCGGGCTCCTCTACAAACCGGTCAAGCCGGCGAAACTGCGGGCCTTGATGACCGCGCTGCTCGACGGCTAGGGAGGAACGGCATGCTGCGTGTCCTGATCGCCGACGACCACCCGCTGTTCCGCGAGGCGTTGCAGGGCGCCGTATTGGCGGTCCGGGCCGATGCGCTGGTGGTGGAGGCGGCCAATCTGCCGGGCGTGCTCGACCTCGTGCGGGACGAGGATGATTTCGATCTCGCCCTGCTCGACCTCCGCATGCCGGGGATGGACGGGCTGGCGGGCCTGATCGCGCTGCGCAAGGCGCGGCCCGAGCTGCCGGTGGTGATCGTCTCCGGCCTCGCCGACGAGGATACGGTGGCGCGCTGCCTGTCCTGCGGCGCGGCCGGCTATATCCCGAAATCCCTGGGGCGCGAGCGGATCCGCCAGGCGATCGAGCTGGTGCTGGCCGGCGGCATCTTCACGCCCGACCGCGCCCATGTCGCCGCCGCCGCCAATCCGGTGCCCAAGGGCCGCGTCTCCGGCGAGCCCTTCGCCAAGATCGGCACGCTCACGCCGCAGCAGATGCGGGTGCTCGAACTCCTGGGCGAGGGCAGGCTGAACAAGGAGATCGGCCATATCCTCTCGGTCTCGGAGACGACGGTGAAGGCCCATGTCTCGGCCGTGCTGCACAAACTCGGCGTTGCCAGCCGGACCCAGGCGGTGCTGGCGCTGCGGCGCATGAAGGAATTGCACGACCGGGGCGAATGAGGCGATCCTGCCCCGGCCACAGAGGCGGGAGGCAGCCGTGCAGATCTTCGTGACCGGGGCTTCGGGCTTCGTCGGCGGCGCCGCCTGCCGCCGCCTCGCCGACGAGGGCCACCGCGTCGTCGCCATGTCGCGGAGCGAGGCGAGCGACCGCAAGATCGAGGCCCTGGGGGGCACGCCGGTACGCGCCGACCTCGAAAGGGTCGAGGCCCACCATCTCGATGGCAGCGACGCCGTCGTCCATGCCGCCGCCTTCGTCGAACCCTGGGGCCCGCGCGACGCCTGGGACCGGATCAACGTCGGCGGCACGAAAAACATGCTGGCGGCGGCCCGGGCTGCCGGGGTGCGGCGCTTCGTCCACATCGGCACCGAAGCCGCCGTCGTGCGCGGCCAGCATGTGCGCGACGCCGACGAGACGATGTCGCTGGCGCCCGACAGCCCCTATCCCTATTGCCGGACCAAGGCGCTGGCCGAAATGGCGGTGCGCGCGGCCAGCGCCCCCGCCACCGGCTTCGAGACGATCGTGCTGCGCCCGCGCTTCATCTGGGGCCCGGGGGACCAGACCCTGCTGCCCCTGATCAGGGAGATGGCGGCGGCGGGCAAATGGGTCTGGCTCGACGGCGGCCGGGCGGTGACCTCGACCACCCATATCGACAATCTGGTCGATGCCATCGTGCTGGCGCTCGATCACGGGCGGCCGGGCGAGGCCTATTACATCCTCGACGACGGCAGCCGCACGATGCGCGCGATGATTTCCGGCATGGCGGCGGCGACCGGGCTGGCCCTGCCCGACCGCTCCATGCCCGGCTGGCTGGCGCTCGCCGCGGCGACGCTGCTGGAGACGGTGTGGCGCCTGTTCGCCCTCAAGGACGCGCCACCCCTGACCCGCCACGCCGCCATGGTGATGTGCCGCGACTGCACCCTGAAGGGCGGCAAGGCGGCGGCCGAACTCGGCTACCGCCCGCGCGTCTCGGTCGACCAGGGCCTGGCCGACCTGGGCATCAAGGGGTAGGCCCCTCGACCCTTTCGATCCTCGCACCCCGAACCCGTCATGGCCGTGCTTGACACGGCCATCCACGTTCGCTCGTCGCCGACAGTGTTCGCGTGGATGCCCGGGACGAGCCCGGGCATGACGACTGGAGAAGGGCGACGGAGGCCGGTTCTTACCGCAGCAGTTCGCCGGCGATGATCAGCTTGCGGACTTCGGACGTGCCGGCACCGATCTCCAGCAGCTTGGAGGCGCGGTAGAGGCGGTTGATTTCCGATTCGCGCATATAGCCGGCGCCGCCGAAGATCTGCACGGCGTCGGAGACGACGCGGGTGCAGCCTTCCGCCGCATAGAGGATGCAGGAGGCGGTCAGCTTGTGGATGTCGCCCCGGCCGCCGGCCCCTTCCTCGAGACCGTTCGCCTCGGCCAGGGTGCGGTAGCAGTAGGTCTTCATCGTCTCGATCGTGGTCCACATGTCGGCCAGCTTGGCCTGGATCATCTGGAAGGAGGCGATCGGCTTGCCGAATTGCTGGCGCGTCTTGGCATAGTCGAGGGCGAGGTCGAAGGCCCGCTCCGCCATGCCGAGGTTGATCATGGCGACGATGGCACGTTCGAGGTCGAGGCCGGACATGACGACGGCGACGCCCCGATTCTCGGTCCCGACCAGGTTTTCCGCCGGCACGATGCAGTCGTCGAACACCAGTTCGGCCGTGGTCGAGCCGCGGAAGCCCATCTTGTCGAGCTTCTGGGCGACCGCGAAGCCGGGGAAGTCCTTCTCGATCACGAAGGCCGAAATGCCCTTGGCGCCCGCCGCCTTGTCGGTCTTGGCATAGACCAGGAGATAGTCGGCCACCGGGCCGTTGGTGATGAAGAGCTTGCGCCCGTTCAGCACGTAATGGTCGCCCTCCCGCCTGGCCGTGGTGGCCATGGAGCCGAGCGCGTCCGAGCCGGCGCCGGGCTCGGTCAGGCCGAGGGCGCCGATCTTGGTGCCGTCGATCAGGCCGGGCAGGTAGCGCTGGCGAATCGAATCATTGGCGTTCCGCGCGATGTTGTTCAGGCACAGATTCTCGTGCGCGACATAGGAGAGGGCGATCGCGTGGTTCCAGCGCGCGATGCCCTGGGCGATCAGGCCGGAAGTGAAGAAATCGGCCCCGGCACCGCCCAGCTCCGGCTCCACCGTGACGCCCAGGAAGCCCATGGAGGCGAGCGCCGGCATGGCTTCCGGCGGCCAATATTCCTCGTCGTCCATCTTCTGGGCGAGGGGGTAGAGGTCGCTCTTGGCGAAGCGGTCGGCCTGGTCCAGTACTTCCTGCTGGTCGGGGGTCAGGCGGAAGCCGTTCAGGGTGGTGGCGTTCACGCGCAGGTCTGCTGCGACGGCGGTCATGGTGGTCTCCTCCGGGCCGGGGTTCAGTTCCCCGGTTGACATGCTCAAAATGAAGCATATTCAATATGGCCCGAGAGGCAAGGGGGGAAGCGCAATGCCCGTGATCAGTGCGAAGAGGATGCAGGACCGGATCGACACCATCGTCGAGGCCGCGTCGACCGTCTTTGCCGCCAAGGGCTTCGAAGCCGCCTCCATCGCCGAGATCGCGCGCACGGCCGATGTCTCGGACGGGCTGATCTACCGCTATTTCTCGAACAAGCGCGACCTGCTCTACCGCGTGCTCCAGGCCTTCTACGAGCGCGTGGTGGGCGATCTCGCGGCCGAGACGGCCAAGGGTAAGAGCTTTCAGGAGAAGCTGCACCAGCTGATCCGCCGCCACCTGGAAACCTTCGTCGCCGACCGCGGCCTGTGCCGCCTGTTCCTCTCCGAAGTCCGCATCGCCAGCGACTACCGGGGCTCGGCGATCGAAGCGCTGCACCGGCGCTATGCCGCGGTCCTGACCGCCCTGATCGAGGACGGCATCGCCAAGGGCGAGGTCAAGCCCGAGGTTTCCGCCCGCCTGGTGCGCGACGTCATCTTCGGCGCCATCGAGCATATCGCCTGGCCCTATGTGAACGGCGACGGCCGCCTCGACGTCGCCGCCACGGCCGCCACCGTCACCGCCCTGATCTGCGGCGGCATCTGCCTCACCCCCAAGGCCTGAGACATGAGCCATCATTTTCCTTTCGACACCGTCCTGGTCGCCAACCGGGGCGAAATCGCCCTCCGCATCCTGCGCACGGTGAAGCGCCTGGGGCTCAAGGGCGCCCTGGTGTTCCATGCGGCGGACAAGGGCGCACCCGCGATCGCCGCCGCCGACATCGCGATCGAGATCAAGGGGCCGAGCCCCGTGGCCGCCTTCCTGGACGCCGGCCAGATCGTCGCCGCGGCCAGGGCGGCGGGCGCCGGGGCGATCCACCCGGGTTATGGCTTCCTGTCGGAAAACGCCGGCTTCGCCCGCGCCGTGGCCGCTGCCGGCATCGCCTTCGTGGGGCCGGAGCCGGCCGCGATCGAACTGATGGGCGACAAGGTCCGCGCCCGGAAATTCGTCGCCGACCGCGGCTTCCCGGTCGCGCCTTCGGCGATCGAGGACGACGATCCGGCGAGTTTCGTCGAACGCGCCCGGGCGGTCGGTGCGCCGCTTCTCATCAAGCCGTCGGCCGGTGGCGGCGGCAAGGGCATGCGCATCGTGCGCGACCTCGCCGTGCTCGACGAGGAAATCCTGCGCGCCCGCTCGGAAGGCCAGCGCTATTTCGGCGACGGCCGCCTCTATGTCGAGCGCTTCGTCGAGAACCCGCGCCATATCGAAGTGCAGGTGATGGGCGATGCCCATGGCAATGTGATCCACCTGCACGAGCGCGAATGCTCGGTCCAGCGCCGCTTCCAGAAGATCGTCGAAGAGACGCCGTCGCCCGCGCTGACGCCGGAGCAGCGGAAGGCGATCTGCGAGACCGCGGCGGGCATCGCCAAGGCGGCGAACTACCGGAACGCCGGCACGGTCGAATTCATCTATGGCGGCGGTGAATTCTACTTCCTCGAAATGAACACCCGCCTCCAGGTCGAACATCCCGTGACCGAAGAGATCACGGGCCTCGACCTCGTCGAGATCCAACTCCGCGTCGCCGCGGGCGAAGTGCTGCCCCTGACTCAGGACAAGGTGCCGAGCAAGGGCCATGCGATCGAGCTTCGGATCTATGCCGAAAGCCCGGCGCGCGGCTTCGTGCCCACCACCGGCAAGGTGCTGGCGCTCGCCTGGCCGGAAGGCCCCGGCATCCGCGTCGATTCCGGCATCGCCGCGGGCCAGGCGGTGACCACCGCCTTCGATCCCATGCTGGCCAAGCTGATCGTGCACGGTACCGACCGGGCCGACGCCATCGCCAAGGCGCGCGCGGCCCTGCGCGACACCGTGCTGCTCGGCTGCGAGACCAACACGGGCTTCCTCGACCGCCTGCTGGCCGATCCGGTCTTCGCCGAGGGCGAAGTCCATACCGGCACGCTGGACGCGAGGCCGGACATCGCCGCCGAACCGGCCCTGACCCCCGCCGAAGTGACGGGCGTGCTGGCCGCCGCCGGCCTGTCGCTCCGCCCGACCCGCGACGCCGCCGACCGAATTCCTGAGATTCACGCCGCCATGGGCCATTGGCGCAACTGAGAAGACGATACGCCATGCGTCACCTCCTCCTGATCGACGAGGCCGAATATGAAATCGGCCTGGTCCCCGCCCCCACCGGCGATGGCGACGGCGCCTATCGCCTGCTGCTGGGCGACGAAATCATCCCCGTCTCGCTCGAAGGTACCGTGCTGACGGTCGGCCCTGCCCGCGAGAAGGTCGCGGTCGCGGTCGACGGCAATGTCGCCTTCGTGCATTTCCGGGGCCGCGCCCACAGGGTCGAATTCCGCGATGCGATCGACCGTTTCGCCAAGGGGGCGGTCGGCGGCGGGGCGGATTCGATCGCCGCTCCCATGCCCGGCTCGGTCGTCTCGGTCGCGGTTTCGGCGGGCGATGCCGTCCATGCCGGCCAGGTCCTCATGGTGATCGAGAGCATGAAGCTGGAGACTGCGATCAAGGCGCCGCGCGACGGCGTGATCGAGACCGTGCATGTGGCGCCCGCCAAGACCTTCAACAAGGGGGCGGCCCTGATCGCCCTCCAGGCCGCGGAGTGACCTGATGCGCCTGATCGAGAGCCTGATCGACACCACCTCGGCCGATTTCCAGGCCAATGCCACCCACAACCGGAACCTGGCGGAGGGCCTGCGCGAGCGCCACCGCAAGGCCCGTTTCGAGCGCCCGGTGCGCGACCTCGAACGTCTCGCCCGCCAGGGCAAGATGACGGTCAGGGAGCGGATCGAAGCCCTGCTCGACCCCGGCACGCCCTTCTTCGAACTCTCGACGCTGGCGGCCAACCAGGCCTATGGCGGCGAGGTGCCCGGTGCGGCGATCGTCACCGGCATCGGCATCATCGCCGGCCAGGAAGTGGTGATCCATGCCGACGATCCGGCGGTGAAGGGCGGGGCCTGGTATCCGCTCTCGGTCAAGAAGATCGTCCGGGCGCTGGACATCGCGGTCGAGAACCGCCTGCCGGTGGTGCATCTCTGCGATTCCGCGGGCGGCTTCCTGCCACTCCAGGCCGATCTCTTCGCCGACAAATATCTGGCCGGGCGGATCTTCCGTAACCAGTCGATCCTGTCGAAATTGGGCGTGCCGCAAGTGGCCATCGTGCTCGGCCATTGCACGGCGGGCGGCGCCTATATCCCGGCGCTGTCCGAATATAATGTGATCGTGCGCGGCACGGGCGCCATTTTCCTGGGCGGTCCGCCGCTGGTGAAGGCGGCGACCGGCGAAGTGGTCACGGTCGACGAGTTGGGCGGCTGCGACACCCATACCCAGATCTCCGGCACCGCCGACTATCCGGCCGACAGCGAGCGCCATGCGCTCGCCATCGCGCGCGATATCGTCGGCACCTGGAAGCGGGCCGAGAAGCTGAAGATCGAGCGGATTCGCCCGGAAGATCCGCATTACGACCCGCAGGAGCTCTACGGCATCATCCCGCGCGACATCAAGGTGCAGTTCGACATGCGGGAAGTGATCGCCCGCCTGGTCGACGGCAGCCGCTTCCACGAATATCAGCCGGCCTATGGCACCACGCTGATCTGCGGCTTCGCCCATCTCTGGGGCATGAGGGTCGGCATCATCGGCAACAACGGCGTGCTGTTCAACGACAGCTCGCTCAAGGGCGCCCATTTCATGCAGCTGTGCGACCAGAACCGCACGCCGATCCTGTTCCTGCAAAACATCACAGGTTACATGGTGGGGCGCGAATACGAGCACCGCGGCATCACCAAGGACGGCGCCAAGATGATCATGGCGGTCTCCGGTCTCGAAGTGCCGAAGATCACGGTGATCGTCAACGGCTCCTTCGGCGCCGGCAATTACGGCATGTCGGGCCGTGCCTTCGACCCGCGCTTCCTCTTCATGTGGCCGCAGAGCCAGATTTCGGTGATGGGCGCCGACCAGGCCGCCAATGTGCTGACCGAACTCAAGGTCCGCCAGGCGACACGGGGCGGCGACACGCTCTCGGCCGAGGCCGTGTCGGCGATCCGCGAACCGATCCTGGAAGACTACCGCCGCCTCTCCGGCGCCTATTACTCGACCTCGGAGATGTGGGACGACGGCATCCTCGATCCCGTCGACACGCGGAATGCGCTCGGTATCACGCTCAGTGCGACGCTGAACAGGCCGATCGACCGGCCGCATTTCGGCGTCTTCCGCATGTGACGGGCGGCGACCCATACGCGGCTTTCTTCCATCCCTCACCGTTTGAATTCGTCATGGCCGGGCGAAGTCCCGGCCATCCACGCGGCCAAACCGCCTCTTGCGTCGACGACGGTGGCGCGTCCCGACGTGGATGCCCGGGACAAGCCCGGGCATGACGGTCTTGGAGAGGGGCGATCGGGTCGGGTCTGGCGACGTCGATAATCAGCCCGGGAAACATCGCCGGAAGGCGTGCAGCAAGGCGCGGTCGCCGGTGAGCTTCAGCTTGCCGGCGATCACCGCGCGCCAGGGCTTGGCCTGCCTGGCCAGGATCTTCAACCAATAGTCGGAATCGACCGTCACGGTCAGGCCGGCCGCGCCTTTCAGGCCGTCGGCGACCTGGAGCTTGCCGCCTGTAATCCGGACGGTGGCGTCCAGCGCCTCGCGGCCGGTAAAGCGGAAATGCAGGGTTAGGTCCAGGCCCTTGGCCCGGCGCCACTGGAACGACAGGCGGAGGCCGAACAGGAAGGCGCCGATCGAATTGGGCCGCATCGAGGGCGCGACCAGTTTCACCCGCTTGTTCGGGAAACGCTTGGCGACCCATTCGGCGGCGTCCGAACCATGGAGGACATAGACCGTCTCGGCACTGTCGCGCAGGGGATGGGCGATCCGTTCGACGAAGGCGCGGCGGTCGGCCAGATAGGGGCCGATCACTTCCTCCCCCGCGGGGCAGACCGAGATGCAATAGGCCGCCTTGTAATTCGGCTTGTAGGCCAGGCTCTGCCACATCGAGACGGTCTCGCCGGGGGCGACGCGGCGGTTGTAATCCTCGGCATTCCGCGAATCCGCCAGCGTGTCGACCCAGGATTTGAAGCCGCCGAGGAATTCCCGGTAATTGTGGCTGTAGCAGGCGGTCAGGTTGAAATCGCCCTCCGGCCCGATGGCGCCCACGGGACAGGCGGCGACGCAGAGATTGCAGCCGAGACAGGGGTTGTAGTCGAGCGGCTGGGCCTCTTCCTCGATCTCCGCCGCGACCAGCACGGTGCCGAGCAGGATGAAATTGCCGAAGCGGGGGTGGATCACGTTCCGGTGGATGCCCATGCGGCCGAGGCCGGCGGCCTCCGCGATCGGCTTGTGGCCGACGACCCAGGTCTTGCCCGGGAATTCCTGCGCCTCCATCGGGAAGGCGGCGACCGTGTTGAGGGCGGCGATGCCCCGGTCGCGCAGGCGCCGTACGATTGCGCGCGCGGCATGGTTCACCGCGTCGTAACCGTGGTGGAATTCGGCATTGGCGATCGAGCGGACGGACGAGCGCACCGGTTCCGCATTCATGCGGCAGACCAGGGCGAGCACGCTCCTGGTTTCGGGAAAACAGCGCAGGATATCCGCCCGCTGGCCCGCCAGGGCCGGATTGTCGAGCGAGAGGGCGGCGGCATCGTCTGCCCCGCAGGCGAGCGCCAGCGCGTGCAACTCGTCCTGGCCGAGCGCTGCGGTTGGTGCCGCCGGTGCCCGCTCTTGCAGGCGGCGGATCGTCGGATGGTCGGCCAGGGTCATCGGTCATTCCTTTGCATGATGATCGACATTTAATGTGGCGCGAGAAAACGAGGAGGCGTCGGCCGGGCGGACTCAGCTCAGCAGATGGCGGCGGGCTTCGGCCAGCAGGCGTTCGCCGGCCTGGGGATCGTCGGCGGCGCGGGCCATGGTCAGGGTGCCGACCATGCAGGCGAGCACCATGGGCGCCTCTTCCCGCCGGCGGCCGGCATCGGCGAGCGCCCCGGCCAGCAGGCCGGCCAGGCGGCGGTAGTGGCGGCCCAGCATCTGCCGAGTCTCGACCGGCAGGCGGTGGATCTCGCTGCCCAGGGCGGCGAAGCAGCAGCCGTCGCCTGGATGTTCCAGGTGATAGCGGCCGAGATAGGCGCGCACCAGGGTGGCCAGGCGGGCTTCCGGCGGGCGCTCCGCGACGAGCTTGCGCAGACGCTCGAAGGTGGCGTCCAGCGCGGCCGAGAGGGCGTCGGCCACCATGGCGTCGCGATTGGCGAAATGGGCATAGAAGCCGCCGTGGGTCATGCCTGCCTTGGCCATGATCTCGGCCACGCCGACGCCGTCCACGCCGCGCTCGCGGAGCAGGATCGAAGCCTCGCGCAGGATCTTCTCGCGCGAGCGTTCCTTGTGGTCGGTCGAATAGCGCATCGCATCTGCCGTTCTTTGTATGATGATCATCATGGCAGTGCGGCGGAATGTCAATCGCGGCGCCATGGCCCGCTTGCCGCAGCCGTGCTACAACCTGCGCGGGTTCGGATCGCGATGGCTGGACGAGATGGATGCTGCCTTCCGGGATTATGCCGGCTATGCCGCGACCGTGCTGACCCTGGCCGGGGGCACCGACTATTGCCTGGCCATCCTGCGTGACCGGGAAAACCGGCCGTCGCGGGCGACCTGGTTCATCTGGGCGGCGGCCAATCTGCTGCTGACCGCCAGCTATTTCGCCGCCGGGGCGAGTCAGTCCGGCTGGATGGCGGCGGCGCTCAGCGTCGAATGCGTGGTGATCGCCGGCCTGACGATCCCCTTCGGGGTCGGGGGCTGGAACCGGCGCGATCTCGTCTGCATGGCGGGGGCGGCGGCCAGCGGTGCCGTCTGGCTGCTCTCCGGCAATGCCGGGATCGCCCTCTGCGCCTTTCTGGCGGTCGATTTTTTCGGGGCCTTCGCCACCCTCGACAAGAGTTGGCGTGAGCCGGAGTCGGAACCGGTGCGGCCCTGGGTACTCACCGTCCTCGCCTGCGTCGCCAATATGGCGACGGTCGACTGGGCGACCGATTCCGTCTTCGTGCTGCTGTTTCCGGCCTACATGCTGGTGGTCAACGGGACCGAACTGGCCCTTCTGTTCCGTCGCCCAGCGGCTGCCTGAACGGCCTCAGTGCCCAGCGTCCGCCTGCGGCGTCTCGGCCATGGCGGCGAGCACGGGGGCGGTCGCCAGCAGGGCGTCGACCTCGTGGCGGCGGCGGGTGAAGGCGGCCAGTTCCTTGCCGGTCAGGCGCCGGCCCGACTGGAAGCGCACGCCCTTGGGATTGACCTGGGAGCCGTCGACCAGGATCTCGTAATGGAGATGCGGCCCGGTCGAGCGCCCGGTGGTGCCGACATAGCCGATGGTCTGACCCTGGCGCACCCGGCTGCCCGGCTTCAGCCCCTTGGCGAAACGCGAGAGATGGGCATAGGCGGTGGCATATTTGCCGTCGTGGCGGAGCTGGATGTAATTGCCGTAGGAACCGCGCCGGCCGATCAGGCCGATCACGCCGTCACCCGCGGCCAGGATGGGCGTGCCCGTGGGTGCCGCGAAGTCGATCCCCTTGTGCATCTTGGTATAGCCGAGCACGGGATGCCGGCGCAGGCCGAAGCCCGAAGAGATGCGCGCGCCGTCGATCGGCGTGCGCAGCAGGGCTTTGCGCACGCTCTCGCCCTTGGGATCGAAGAAATCCGGGATGCCGTCGTCCGCGGGCGCGTAGCGATAGATCGGGATCGGCCCGTCGCCCAGGGTCAGTTTGGCGAACAGGATGTCGCCCCATTTCAGGATGCGGCCGTCCGTGTCCCGGTGGCTCTCGATCAGCACCTCGAAACGGTCGCCCGGCTGGATGTCGCGCTGGAAGTCGACATCATAGCTGAACATGGCGATCAGGTCGGCGATCACCGTGGGCGGCAGGCCGGCCCGCCCGGCCGAGGCGAAGAGACTGTCGTCGATCGTGCCGGTGACGCGGGCCAGGGTCACCGTCAGGTCCTGGCGTTCCTCGGTCGCGGCCAGCTTGCCGTCGGCCCCGCGGGTGAGTTCGACCCGACGGTCGACGTCGGTATCGAGCGAGAGCGAGGCGAGACGCGGCCCATCCTCCGCCCCGTCGGCCGGCTCGGGCAGCAGCACGAGGGTCATGGTCTGGCCGACGCGGAGGGCGCGCGGGTCGAACAGCGGGCGCAGGGTCTCGACCACTTCGAAGGCTTCGGTGCGGGCCAGGCCGGCGCTGTTCAGGATGGAGGCCAGGGTGTCGCCGTTCTCGACCGTGATGTCCTGGCGGTCGGGGGCGCCGTCGGCCATGTCCTCGGGTGCCGGGGCTTCGACCGGGGCATCGGTGGCGGCGGCGTCCTCGGCCGTCACGTCCTCGAGCGCCGCCTCGCTCGCCTGCTCCTCGGTCGGGTGGAGGGAGAACAGGCCGCCCACGCCGACACCCACCCCGATGCCGATCACGCTGGCCACGAGCACCAGCAGGACAAGGCGCATCCAAGGCAGGCGCCGTTCTTCCAGCGAATGGCGGACGATGGTGCGGAGCAGGGGATTGCCGCCACCGCGCGGCGAATCGGGAGGGGTCGGTGGCGGAAAGGCAGACAAGAGGCAAGTCCTCGAAGAAGGCGGTGTGGCGGCCGAATCGGTATCCGGTCACCTTCGACGTCGCACCTCCAGGCGTCAATAGGAGGGGGCGGCCCTAGGCCTCCGGCGCCCGGAGGCCGATGAAATCGAGTGCTCCGGCGATCGCCCTGCGCCCGGCCGCGGCGGCGCGCGCGCCGACTCGCAGCGTCTCGGCCCGGAGCGCCGGGATCGCGACATTGGGCGCCGCCCCGAGCTCGACCCGGTGGCCGATCAGCCAGCCCTCGATCCGGGCGGGGTCGACTTCGACATGGAATTGCAGGGCCAGCACCGACTCGCCGATCGCGAAGGCCTGATTCAGGGTGAGCCCGGTCGAGGCCAGGCGGACGGCACCCTCCGGCAGGTCGAAAGTATCGCCGTGCCAATGCAGCACCTCGACGCCGTCGATCGCGGCGAGCGGCGAGGCGTGGCCGGCCGTGGTCAGGGTGACCGGCGCCCAGCCGATTTCCTTTTCCGTGCCGGGATAGACGGCGGCGCCGGCGGCGGCGGCGATCAACTGCGCGCCGAGGCAGATGCCGAGCAGGGGCCGCCCGCTGGCCAGCCGGCGGCGGATGAAATCCAGTTCGGCATGAAGGAAGGGATAGAGGTCGTCCTCATAGACGCCGATCGGGCCGCCCAGCACGATGACCATGTCGTCGGCCGCGGCGTCCAGCGTCTCCAGCGGGTCGACTCCGACCTCGATCAGGCGGACGGCGACATGTCGCTCCGCCAGCAGGGGCGCGATCAGGCCCAGGTCTTCGAAGGCGACGTGGCGCAACACCAGGCAGGTGCGGGTCATGGCGGGCCTCTTCCAGCGGTGGTGGTAGCCAAGACTTTGCCGCGCCGCATCGGGCCCGGCAAGTTCATTCGGTCGCGCCGGAGCCTCCGTCATGCAAGAGGCGCAATGGTCGCAGGGAAGGCGTGCTGCTATGTGACGAGGATGGCGCCGATCGACCTCGCCCTCGTCCTCCTGGTCAACCTGCTCTGGGGGTTCAATTTCATCGCCGCCAAGATTGGCGTGGGCGAACTGCCGCCCATGCTCTTGACCGGGATCCGCTTCTGCCTGCTCGGCCTCGTCCTGGCGCCGCTGATCCCGAGGGTGCCGCGGGACCAGATCCGGCCCGTGCTGGCGATCGCCCTGACGGCGGGGATCTGTCATTTCGGCCTGCTCTTCGTCGGCATCGCCCGGGTCGGCGACGTTTCGTCGGCCGCGGTGGCGATCCAGCTCAACATTCCTTTCGCGACGATCCTGGGCGTGCTGATCCTGAAGGAGACGATCCGCTGGCGGCGCATTTCCGGGATCGTGCTTGCCTTCGCCGGGGTCGCGTTGATCGGCTTCGATCCCCGCGTGCTGACCTATGGCGACGGGCTGCTGCTCTGCGTCGCCGCCGCCTTCTCGATGGCGGTCGCCATGATCATCATGCGCCAACTGCGCGGGGTCGGCGCCTTCGCCCTGCAGGGCTGGATGGGCCTGATCACGGGGCCTTCCATGCTGGTCTTCTCCCTCCTCTTCGAGCAGGGACAGGGGCAGGCGATCGCGGAGGCCAGCACGCTCGCCTGGGCCGCCGTGCTCTACACCGTGTTCGGTTCCTCACTCATCGCCCATGTCGGCAACTACCGGCTGTTGCAGCGCTATCCGGTCAGCCTGACGGCGCCGATGATGCTGCTCTCGCCCGTGCTCGGCATCCTGTTCGGGGTCACTCTCTTGAACGACACTTTGACCACGCGGATGATTGCAGGCAGCGTCATGACGTTGATCGGGGTCGCCATCATCATGCTGCGCGAAGGTCGGCCCGTCGGGGTCGCGACATGAGCGGAGTCGTCGATCGCCCGTCGCCCAATTTCGACGGCCGGGACGGCGCGCCCGTCTCCATCCTGATGATCCATTATACGGGGATGCTCAGTGGGGTGGCCGCGCTCGAGCGCCTGTGCGATCCCGCCGCCAAGGTTTCCGCCCATTACCTGATCGAGGAGGACGGCACGGTCTTCCGCCTGGTCGACGAGGCGATGCGGGCCTGGCACGCCGGGCTCGGCGCTTGGCGCGGTTTCGAGCGGGTCAATCACCGCTCGATCGGCATCGAGCTGGTCAACCCGGGCCACGAATGGGGCTACCGGCCCTTTCCCCGGCCCCAGATGGTGGCGCTGGCGGCGCTCGGCAGGGACATCGTGGCGCGCCATGCGATCGCCCCTTTCGACGTCATCGGCCATTCTGATTCGGCGCCCAGCCGCAAGACAGACCCGGGCGAATTCTTCGACTGGCGCTGGCTCGCCGAACAGGGCGTGGGGGCCTGGGTCGGCGGTGCCGATCCGGTGGCGGACGGCAGGCTCGGCTTCGGCGAATCGGGCCTGCTGGTGTCCCGCCTCCAGGCCGATCTCGCCGCCTTCGGCTACGCGCTCCGGGTCGACGGCAAGTTCGGGCCGGAGACGCGCGACGTCGTCACCGCCTTCCAGCGCCACTGGCGCCAGTCGTCGGTCGACGGCATCGCCGACGCCGAGACCCGCGGCCGCCTCGCCCGCCTCTTGCGCAGCCTGACGGAAACCGCTAGAGCCTGAGCCGCCAGATGGCCGGGTGACCGCCGCCGCGCAAGCGGGGGAGGAAAGTCCGGGCTCCACGGAAATGCGGTGCCGGGTAACGCCCGGCGGGGGCGACCCCAGGGACAGTGCCACAGAGAGCAGACCGCCGGAACGCCGGGTGCGAACCCGGCCGGCCGGCAAGGGTGAAAGGGTGCGGTAAGAGCGCACCGCGTTCCTGGCAACAGGAGCGGCACGGTAAACCCCACCGGGAGCAAGACCAAATAGGGGCGGCACGCCGGCTTTGCCGGCAGGACCTGTTTCCGGTCCGTCGCCCGGGTCGGTCGCTCGAGACGGCGAGCAATCGCCGTCCTAGAGGAATGGTCACCGTCGGCGGGCAACCGCCGTCACAGAACCCGGCTTACAGGCCATCTGGCGAATTTTCGGCAAAAAAAGGGCGACCGGCCCGGGGGGAGGGGAGAGGCCGATCGCCCTTCGCGTGCGCCGCGACCAGGACTTGGTCGTTTCACGCGACCATTTTCAGGCGGCGCGCGTCACTTCGATCTTCTGGGCCGCAGGTGCGGCCGCCGGTTTCGGCATCGTCACGGTCAACACGCCCTTGTCCATGGTCGCCTTGACCGCCGCCGGATCCATGCCGGCCGGCACCTGGATAGCCCGGGCGAAAGTGCCGGTGGCCCGTTCGACCACATGGCGGGTTTCGCCCTTGTCTTCATGTTCCACGTTCTTCTCACCCCGGATGGTCAGCATGTCGTTCGCCAGGGTGATTTCCACGTCCTTCTCTTCGAGGCCCGGGAGTTCGGCCGTCACCTTGATCGCGTCCGCGGTTTCGGTCACGTCGAGCTTGGGCATTACTTCCGTCATCATCGCCATCGGCGTCATGTCGACGGCGAAATCGTTGAACAGGCGTTCCATTTCGCGCTGCAGGGCACGGAACGGATTGGCATCGCGGGCGGTCGCCATCGGCATCCCGCCCCGTGTCAGAAGAGTCCGCACATTCATGGGAGCCTCCTGTCATCACTGCCCATCAACGCGGGCAAGATCTTTATCGGACTTTTCGCGCGGCGCGACTTTGCGCTGGGTCAATATTTCGCGGGATCCGTGTTTTTTCGTCGCGCCGCGTCGATGGGGCTTGCACTCGGGCGGCGGAGGACAAAGATCCTGGGGCATGACTTCGACCGCATGGACAGCGATGCTCCGACGGGCCGGCCGGCATTTCGCCGCGCTGCTGGCGTTGGTCGCCTGTGTCGTCCTGGCCGCGGTCTCGGTGGTGCCGGCCGCGGCGGCGCCGGCGCCGGCGATGGTCCAGGTCGCCATGGCTGCGCCGTCGGCGCCCTGTCCCGATCATGGGGCGGACAAGGCCCGCCCGCTCGGCTGTTGCCTGGGTACCGCCTGCCTGATGTTCGCCGCGGTGCCGGGGCCGTCCGGCGTCGGCCTGCCGGGGCGCCGGGCCGCCGCTGCCGTCGCCTTCCGTCCGGCCTGGGCGGTGCCCCTGGCCGGCACCGCCACCGCGCCACCCGACCGGCCGCCCCGTCTTGTCGCCTGAGTGATTCGAATCCTTCCGGTTCCCCTCGGTCGAAAGTCTTGCCATGACCCTTCGTCTCACCCGCCGGGGCTTCGTCGCCTCGGCTGCGGCGGCTGCCATCCTGCCCGTCGCCTACCGCTATTCGCACGCCGAAACGCCCCGCTTCACCCTGACCGCCGAACGCCGCACCATCGAGGTGAAGGGGCGGTCGGCCGATGTGCTGGGCCTTCGCCAAGCCGACGGCAGATCCGGCCTTTTCCTCGATCCGGGCGAGCGTTTCTCGCTCCGCCTGAACAACCGGATCGGCGCCCCCACCATCATCCACTGGCACGGCCAGACCCCGCCGGCCGCCCAGGACGGCGTGACCGACACCGGCTATGCCACGCCGATCGCCGATGGCGCCGCCGTGGACTACGACTTCGCGCCCCGTCCCGGCACCCATTGGATGCATTCGCATCACGGGCTCCAGGAAATGCGCCTGCTGGCGGCACCCCTGATCGTGCGCCGGCCGGAAGACCAGGCGGAGGACCGGCAGGAAGTCACCGTCCTGCTGCATGATTTCAGCTTCAAGGCGCCGGAAGAACTGCTCGCCGGCCTCGGCCAGGGCATGATGAGCCACGGCATGGACATGTCGATGCCGGGCATGGACCATTCGGCGATGCCGGGCATGGGCGCCATGCCCGGCATGAACCACGGTGCCGGCGGCGACCTGAACGACATCGAATTCGACGCCTATCTGGCCAACGACCGCACCCTGGACGATCCCGAGGTGGTCAAGGTCGAGAAGGGCGGGCGGGTGCTGCTGCGGCTGATCAACGGTTCGGCCGCGACCGCCTATTGGCTCGACCTCGGCGCGCTGACCGGCAGCGTGGTCGCGGTCGACGGCAATCCCGTGGTGCCCGTGATGGTCTCGCGCTTGCCCTTCGCCCAGGGCCAGCGGGTCGACATCGTCCTGAGCCTGCCGGCCGAAGGCGGCGCCTTCCCGGTCCTGGTCCAGCGCGAGGGGGACCGGGCGCGCACCGGCATCGTCCTGGCCAGCCCCGGCGCCACCGTTGCCAAGGTCGCCGGCATGGCGGAGACGGCGGTGCCCCCGGCCGACCTCTCGCTCGAGGAAAAGCTCCGCGCCGCCACGCCGCTGGCGGAGAAGGCGCCGGACATCACCCGGCGTATCCGCCTGACCGGCAGCATGATGCCCTATGTCTGGACCATCGACGGGCGGAGCTGGGCCGACCGCGACCCGATCAAGGTGACCCCGGGGGCCCGCGTCCAGGTCGAGATCGCGAACGAGAGCGAGATGGCCCATCCGATGCATCTGCACGGCCACCATTTCGCCGTCGTCGCGATCGGCGGCCAGAAGCTCGCCGGGGCGATGCGCGATACCGTGCTGGTGCCGATCGGCCAGTCGGTCACCATCGCCTTCGATGCCGACAATGCGGGACGCTGGCTGTTCCACTGCCACAACCTGCTGCATATGGCGACCGGCATGATGACCGAGGTGGCTTACAGCTAGGCCACCCTGCGGGCGGCGTGGGCTTCCTCCTACGCCGCCTTGCGGGCGGTGTGCATGGCCCCTAAGCCGCCCTGCGGGCGGTGTGCATGGCCTTCGCCGCCGCCGCCTCCTGGGACTGGTAGCGAAGGAAGGCGCGCAGCACGCCGAGGCCGGTATCCGGCTCGCGGCCGGCCGCCAGTTCCTTGAGTTGGAGGCAGAACCAGCCCTGCACGCCGAAGCCGTTCAGCAGCTTCACGATGTCGATCGGCGAGGCCGGGCCGAGCCAGCGGCCCGGGCCGACGCGGAGCCGGTCTTCCCAGTCGTCGAGCTTGGCGCGCCTGCCCTCCAGCAGTTCCTGCGGGCTCGCCGGCTCGACGCAGAGGGGGCGGCCCAGGCCGACCAGGTCGCAGGCGCCGGAGGCCAATGCCGCATCCATGGCGGCCCGGCTGCGGAAGCCGCCGGTCACCATGAGGGGCGTCTTCACGGCGGCGCGCATGGTGGCCGCATAGTCCATGAAATAGGCTTCGCGGGCGATCGTCGAGGCGCGCCGGGCCTGGTTGGCGGCGGCATCGGTCGACATCGACTCGTTGCCCATCATCATCGGCCGCTCATAGGAGCCGCCGGAGATTTCGAGGAAGTCGATCCCCTCCGCCTCCAGCCAGCGGGCGACGGTGACCGCTTCGTCGTCGCCGAAGCCGCCCTTCATGAAATCGGCCGAATTCAGTTTGACGCCCACGGCGAAGCCCGGTCCGACGGCGGATTTCACCGCCCGCACCACGTCGAGCAGCAGGCGCGCCCGGTTCTCCAGCGTGCCGCCCCAGCGGTCTTGCCGCTGGTTCGAGCGGGGGCTGAGGAATTCGCTGATCAGATAGCCATGGGCGCCGTGGATCTGCACGCCGTGGAAGCCGGTGTCGCGGAGCGTCAGGGCGGCGAAGACGAAGCGCTCGACCAGGGCCAGGATCTCCGCCTCCGTCAGGGCGCGGGGCTTGCCGAACTGGCGCCCCGGCAGGGGCAGGGCGATGGGCGAGGGGGCCTGGGGTGTCTTGTTCACGGTGATCGGCGTCTGCCGCCCGGCATGGCTGATCTGGGCGATCACCTTGGTGTCCTTGGCCGAGGCGGCGGCGGCCAGCGCCCGCAGGCCCTCGACCGCGGCGGCGTCGATCCCCGGCGCCACCACGACATTGCCCGCCCGTTCCAGGTGATCGGGGTCGACCTGCATGTTGCCGGTGATCAGCAGGCCAGGTCCCCCTTGCGCGAAACGGGCATAGAGCGCTGCCAGCGCCGGGGTCGCCCGGTTCCGGGCATCGGCCAGCCCCTCGGTCATGGCGGCCTTGGCCAGCCGGTTCTTCAGGACGAGGCCGCAGGGCAGCGTGAAGGGGGACGCAATGTCGGTCACGGACGTTTCCTGGTTTGCTGATTTTTTGTCATGACAGTGTCCGGGCTGGCGCAGCCGCCGTCAACGGCATTGCGCCTTGCCATATCCCGGTCCGGCGCCGGAGAATGGTGGCCGAAAAGGATGGGCCGGCCCATGAAGTGGATGCGCAAGCGTATGGAGAAATGGCCGCCGCTGGTCGCCCTGCTGGCCGTCAACGCGGCCCAGGGCTTCGCCGCGGCCTTCGTCTTCATCGGTGCCATCCTGGCCTTCGACATCGGCGGCATGGGGCATCTGGTGTTTCATTCGCCGGACGGCTGGATCGCCGGCTTCGCCCTGACCTTCGCGACCGGTCTCACATTCGGCAGCGTGCAGATGGGGATCGCCGTCATGCTGCTCGAGGAACGGGAGGAGAAGGACAACCGTCCCGGCCCGCGGGTGCCGCTGCTCTATCGCCTGCGCCTCTTCCTGCGCCGGACCTTCCGCCGCTGGCCGCCGAGACATTGGCGAAGCCTCGCCGCGCTGCGAAATCACGCTTGACGGCTGCGCCCCCCTTGCCCAGATTGCGCCTGCCTTGACGGTTCCATGACGGGCCCCTGCGGGGGCCTGGATTAAAAGGGAACACGGAAGCCGCGTCTGCGCGGTCTGCCGTGGCTGTCCCCGCAACTGTGAGCGGTTAGTCGGCACCAAAAGTCACTGGCTTCGGCCGGGAAGACGGTGCGCGACGATCACCCGCGAGCCAGGAGACCTGCCGCCAGGGGCATCACTCTACCGACAGCCGGAGGAGCTGGCGGTGCGGGAGAACCGCTGCGGTGATGCGTCATGGACGTGTGCCGCGCTTCCCGCCCGAGCTTTCCTCTGCGGAACGGCGGCCTGCGTCCGTCGTCGTCAACGGCCGGATCACCGGCCTGGCAGAGGTTGTAGTCGATGTCGCGCAGCACACTTCCTTCGATCGTCGCCGTCTCCCTGACGGCCTTGGCCGCCGCCCTTCCCGCGCGGGGTGAAGAGACGGTCGAACTGCCCCTGGTCTCGGTCACCGCCAACCGCGGGGACGAAACGCCGCTGACCGCGGTCGGCAGTGCCGTCACCGTGATCACCGCCGAAGAACTGGAGCAGAAGCAGATCCGCATTCTTGCGGACGCGCTACGTCTCATTCCCGGCGTCTCGGTCAACCGTTCGGGCCCGGTCGGCAATCTGACCGGCGTCTCGCTCCGGGGCGCCGAAGCGAACCAGACCCTGGTCATGATCGACGGCGTGCCGGTCAACAATCCGGCCGGCAATTCCGCCTTCGACTTCGGTCACCTGCTGACCCAGGATATCGAGCGGATCGAAGTGCTGCGCGGGCCGCAGAGCGCGCTCTACGGTTCGGACGCGGTCGGCGGCGTGGTCAATATCGTGACGCGCAAGGGGGCGGGCAAGCCGCGCCTGACCATCAGCGCCGAAGGCGGCAGCGACAATACCGGGGCCGGCAACGTCTCGGTCTCGGGCGGCGGCGAACAGTACAACTTCCTGGTGGGCGCTTCGGGTTACGTCACCAGCGGCACCTCGGTCGCCGCCAAGTGGCGCGGCAATTCGGAAGACGACAGCTACCGGAACGGCACCACCTACGCCAAACTCGGCCTCGACCCGCTGCCCAATCTCGGCTTCGACGTCGTCGTGCGCGAGACCGAATTCCGCCGCGAGGGCGACATGGCGACGGTGGTCGATCCCGCGACCAACCTGCAGACCCTGGTGGACGATCAGACCGGCGACCGCGGCAAGGAATTCTTCACCCGCGGCCAGGCCCGCTTCTCCCTGTTCGACGGCCATTTCACCAACCGCCTCGGTGTCAGTTACTTCAACAACGACAACGACAGTTTCGACAACGCCCAGGATGGCCTGGTGACCTATACCGCCCGCGGCACGGCGGTGAAATACGACTATCAGGGCGACTATTCCTTCGAGACGCCCGAATTCGCCGATGCCACCCATCAGATCACGCTGGCGGCCGAGCACCGGGACGACGAGATGCGCATCTTCTCGCCCGGGATCTTCGGCACCGACCTCGACAAGGACATCGGCCAGTCGAGCCTGGTCGGCCAATATCAGCTCGGCCTGTTCGAGGACCTCAGCCTGACCGGCGCCCTGCGCCACGACTGGAACGACACTTTCGCGGATTCGACCACCTACCGCCTGACCGCGGCCTATTACGTAACCTCGACCGATACCAAGTTCCACACCTCCTACGGCACCGGGGTGAAGGACCCGACGATCACCCAGCTCTATGGCTTCTATGGCACCTTCCGCGGCAATCCGGATCTCGAGCCGCAGAAGGGGCGCGGCTGGGATGCCGGCGTCGAGCAGGGCTTCCTGAACGGCAAGGCCCACCTGGGCCTCACCTATTTCCGCCAGGTGACCGAGAATCTGATCTCCAGCGGGGCGGCGTCCGGTGGCGGTATCATGCCGATCAATCTGGCCGGCACCTCGCGCGCCGAGGGGATCGAGCTCGAAGCCTCGATCGAGCCGGTACGGAACCTCACGGTGACCGGTACCTTCACCCATATGACGACGCGCGACCCGAACGACCAGCAGCTCACCCGCCGCCCCGGCAATGGCGGCAGCCTGGACGTCGCCTATCGCTTCCTGGGCGGCAAGGCCTCGGTCGATCTCGGCGTCGTCTACAACGGTGCCTTCAAGGACCGCGCCTTCGACGGTTTCTGGAGCCCGGTCGCGGTCGCCATGGACAGCTATACGCTGGTCAACCTGGCTGCCTCCTACGACCTGACCGAGAGCGTCCAGCTCTACGGAAGGGTCGAGAACCTGTTCGACGAGGAATATGAGGAAGTCTATTCCTACGGCGAGAACGGGCGGACCGCGATCGCCGGCGTGAAGGCGAGCTTCTGAGGCCGCCATGGCGCGCTGGCTCGTCGCGGCGATCCTTCTCCTGACGGCGGCGCCCGCCCTGGCGGCGCCGCAGCGGGTCGTCTCGATGAACCTCTGCGCCGACGAATTGGTGCTGCAGCTCGCCGAACGGGATCACATCCGTTCGGTGAGCTATCTCGCCCGTGATCCGGCCGGTTCCAATGTCGCCGCCCTGGCCGCCACGGTGCCGGTCAACCACGGCCTGGCGGAAGAGATCCTGGCCGCCGATCCCGACCTGGTGCTGGCCGGGCGCTATACCAGCCAGGCCACGGTCGCCCTGTTGAAACAGGTCGGGCTCCGGGTGGTCGAGCTCGACTCGCCGGCCACACTGGACGCGGTCCGGGCGCAGATCCGCGCCGTTGCCGGGCTGCTCGGCGAGGTGGCGAAGGGGGAGGCCCTGGTCGCCGATTTCGACGCGCGGCTGGCGGCGGCGGTGCCGGCGCCCCATCCGCTGAAAGGGCTGGTGCTGCGGCCGAACGGCTATACCGTCGGCCAGGGCTCGCTCGTCGATTCGGTGATGACGCGGGCCGGCCTCGTCAACCTGGGGGCGGATCCGGCGCTCGCCCCCTATCGGGAACTGCCCTTGGAAGCCCTGGTCCTGGCCAAGCCCGATTTCATCATCCTGGACGAGGAGGAATCGCCTCGTCCCGCCCTGGCCTATGACGTGCTGCGCCATCCGGTGCTGCGCCACCTGCCCTATCGGATGCAAGCGATCGGCCTGCCCTCCCGGTTGTGGACCTGTGCCGGGCCGGCGGTGGCCGATGCTGTGGCGGCGCTGGCGACGGCGGCGCGGGCGATGGAGGCGGCACCTTGAGCCGCGGCTTCGAACCGCCGCTGCCCCTGGTGATCGGCGGGCTCTCGGGGCTCGTCCTCCTGCTGATGGCGGCGTCGGCGGCGGTCGGCTATGCCCCCTTCGACGTGGGGGCGGCGGCGAGCGACCTGTTGGCCGGGCGGGAGACGCTGCCGGCCCTGATCCTGGCCGACCTCCGCCTGCCGCGCGCCCTGCTCGGCGCCATGACCGGCTTCACCCTCGGCCTCGCAGGCGCCGCCCTTCAGGGGCTGCTGCGCAATCCCCTGGCGGAGCCCGGCGTGATCGGCATTTCCGGGGCGGCGGCGCTCGGCGCCGTCACCGTGTTCTATTCGGGCTTGGCCGGGGCCTTCACCCTGGCCCTGCCGCTGGGCGGCATCACCGGCGCCTTTCTGGCGACGCTGCTGCTCTATGCCCTGGTCGGGCGCGGCGCGGGGACGACGACGCTGATCCTGGCCGGGGTCGCGATCAGCGCCTTTTCGGGGGCACTCACCGCCCTCGCCCTCAATCTCTCGCCCAACCCCTATGCGGTGGTGGAGATCACCTTCTGGCTGCTCGGCTCGCTCACCGACCGCAGTACGGAGCATGTCCTGCTGGCGCTGCCCCTCATGGCGGCGGGCTGGCTCCTGCTGCTCTCGGGTGCGCGGGCGCTGGACGGGCTCTCGCTCGGCGACGATACCGCGGCGAGTCTCGGCTTCGACCTGAAGCGGCTCCGCCTGATGCTGATCGGCGGCACCGCGCTCTCGGTCGGGGCGGCGGTGGCGGTGACCGGGGCGATCGGCTTCATCGGCCTCGTCGTGCCCCATGTGCTGCGGCCCCTGGTCGGGCACCGGCCGGGGCGGCTCCTCTTCGTTTCGGGGCTCGGCGGGGCGGCCCTGCTGCTCGCCGCCGATCTCGGCGTCCGCCTGATCGGGATCCGGCCGGAACTCAAGCTCGGCGTGGTCACCGCCCTGATCGGCGCGCCCTTCCTGTTCTCCCTCATCTATCGCCTGCGGCGGGAGGGGGCATGAGGATCGAGGCACAGGGCATCGCCGTCACCATGGGCGGCGAGGCGATCCTGCAGGAGGTCTCGCTCACCTGCCGGCCGGGCGAAGTGCTCGGCCTGATCGGGCCCAATGGCGCGGGCAAGACCACGCTCCTGCGCAGCCTGGCCGGGCTGGTCGCACCCGATCGCGGCACGGTTGCCTACGACGGCATGAGCCTCGGCCAGATCGGCCGGCCCAGGCTCGCCCGCCGCCTCGCCTATCTCGCCCAGGAGGCCGACGCCTATTGGCCGATCCGGGGCGACCGGCTGGTCATGCTGGGCCGCCTGCCCCATCGCCGCCCCCTGGCGGGGGAGAGTGCGGCCGATCGCGCCGCCGTCGCCGCGGCACTGGCCGCGACCGAGACCACCGCCCTGGCGGGGCGGCGCTTCGACACGCTCTCTGGCGGTGAACGCACCCGGCTGCTGCTCGCCCGCGCCCTGGCCGTCGAGGCAGAGATGCTGCTGGCGGACGAGCCGGTCGCCGCCCTCGATCCCTATCACCAGCTCCATACGATGGAACTCTTGCAGGCGGCGGCGCTGCGCGGTGCCGGCGTCGTCGTCGTGCTGCACGACCTCACCCTGGCGGCGCGCTACTGCGACCGGCTGGTGCTGCTGCACGAAGGCCGGGTACTGGCCGACGGGCCGGCGGCCGCGGTGCTGAACGACGAAAATCTGGCCCGGGCCTATCACATCGAGGCCCGCCATCTTTCCGTCGACGGGCTGCCGGTGACCCTGCCGTGGTCGCGTATCGGCGCCGATTATTCGTGAAAGCCCGAAGACTGCTTCCAGCCGGCGCCGGTGGACGGCGGGGCGCCCCCTTCGTAAGGTGCCGGGATCAGCCTGTCGGAGATTCACCATGAAGACCAAGCCCGTTCTCACCCTCGAAGACGTCGACGCGATCCTGGCCGCGGCGCGGGCGGAGGCTGTGAAGAACGGCTGGGCGGTGACCATCGCCGTGGTCGACGACGGCGGCCATGTGCTCGGCCTCGCCCGGCTCGACGACTGCCCGCCGATCAGCGCCTATATCGCCATGGAAAAGGCCCGCACCTCGGCCCTCGGCCGGCGCGAGAGCAAGATCTACGAAGACATGATCAACGGCGGCCGCGTCTCCTTCCTTTCGGTCCCGGTCGTCCAGGCGACGCTGGAGGGCGGCGTTCCGGTGGTGGTCGACGGCCAGCATGTCGGCGCGGTCGGCGTCTCCGGCGTCAAGTCGGTCGAGGATGCCCAGATCGCCAAGGCCGGCATCGCCGCGCTGGGCGCCTGAGGCGGGGGTCGCCATGACCGCGCGCGTCGCCCGCCATCGCCTCCAGGTCTCGGCCGATCTCGCCGCCTTCCTGGAAACCGAGGCCCTGCCCGGCACCGGCATCGACATCGCCGCCTTCTGGGCCGGCTTCGATGCCATGGTGCATGATCTCGCCCCCAAGAACCGCGCCCTGCTGGCGACGCGGGACGCGATGCAGGCGAAGATCGACGCCTGGCACAAGGCGAACGGGGCCGGCGATCCCGCCGCCTATCGCGCCTTCCTCACCGAAATCGGCTATCTGGTGCCGGCGCCGGCGCCCTTCACGATCGAGACGAGCGGCATCGACAGCGAGATTTCGTCCCAGGCCGGGCCGCAGCTCGTCGTGCCGGTGATGAACGCGCGCTATGCCCTCAATGCCGCCAATGCGCGCTGGGGCAGCCTCTACGACGCGCTCTATGGCACCGATGCGATCCCCGAGGGCGGCGGCGCCGAGAAGGGCCAGGGCTACAACCCCCATCGGGGCGACCGGGTGATCGCCTTCGCCCGCGATTTCCTGGATCAGGCAGCACCACTGGCCGGCGTCTCGCACAAGCTCGCGGCCGGCTATGCCGTGAAGGACGGTGCCCTTGTGGTGCATCTGATCGGCGGCGGCAGTGCGGGCCTGGCGTCTCCCGCCCAGTTCAAGGGCTATACCGGCTCGGCGGCGGCACCGACCGGCATCCTGCTGGCCAATCACGGCCTCCATGTCGAGATCCAGATCGACCGCAGCCACCCGATCGGCAAGACCGATGCGGCCGGCGTCAAAGACCTCCTGGTCGAGGCGGCGCTGACCACGATCATGGACTGCGAGGATTCGGTCGCCGCGGTCGACGCCGAAGACAAGGTCGTGGTCTATCGCCACTGGCTCGGCCTGATGAAGGGCGACCTCACGGAGGAAGTGACCAAGGGCGGCCGCACCTTCACCCGCGCCATGAACCCGGACCGTGTCTATACCGCGGCGGACGGTTCGGCGCTGACGCTGCACGGCCGCTCGCTCATGTTCGTGCGGAACGTCGGCCATCTCATGACCAATCCGGCCGTGCTGCTGGAAGACGGTTCCGAGATCCCGGAAGGCATCATGGATGCCGCCATCACGGTCACCATCGCCAAGCACGACCTGCTGGGCGACGGCAAATTCCGCAATTCCCGCACCGGCTCGGTCTATATCGTGAAGCCGAAGATGCACGGGCCGGCGGAAGTCGGCTTCGCCGACGAACTCTTCGCCCGGGCCGAGGACCTGGCGGGCCTGCCACGTTACACGGTGAAGCTCGGCATCATGGACGAGGAACGCCGCACGACCCTGAACCTCGCCGCCTGCATCGAGGCGGCGAAACATCGCGTCGCCTTCATCAACACGGGTTTCCTCGACCGCACCGGCGACGAGATCCACACCTCGATGGAAGCGGGTCCCATGGTGCGCAAGGGCGCCATGAAATCGAGCAAATGGATCACCGCCTATGAGCGCAGCAATGTGCTGACCGGGCTCGCCTGCGGGCTGCGCGGCAAGGCGCAGATCGGCAAGGGCATGTGGGCCATGCCCGATCTCATGGCGGATATGCTGGCGCAGAAGATCGCCCATCCCAAGGCCGGCGCCAATACCGCCTGGGTGCCGTCACCGACCGCGGCGACGCTGCACGCCCTGCATTACCACGCGGTCGACGTCGCCGCGATCCAGGCCGGGCTCGAAGGCCAGACGGCGGACCTGACCGCCGACCTGCTGACCATCCCGGTCGCCGCCGACACCAATTGGTCGCCCGAAGAGGTGCAGGCCGAGCTGGACAACAATGCCCAGGGCATCCTCGGCTATGTCGTGCGCTGGATCGACCAGGGCGTCGGCTGTTCCAAGGTGCCGGATATCCACGACATCGGCCTGATGGAAGACCGTGCAACGCTCCGCATCTCGAGCCAGCACATGGCCAATTGGCTGCATCACGGCATCGTGACCGAGGCTCAGGTGACGGAGACCTTCCGCCGCATGGCGGTGGTCGTCGACGGCCAGAACGCCGGAGACCCCGCCTATAGGCCGATGGCGCCCGCTTATGACGGCGTCGCCTATCGGGCGGCGACCGACCTCGTCTTCAAGGGAAGGGAACAGCCGAGCGGCTATACCGAGCCCCTGCTGCACAAGTGGCGCCTCGCCGCCAAGGCGGGCTGAAGCGCGATCAGCCGCCCTGCCGGACCATGCCGTAGCGGTCGTGCAGGGCGGTGATGGTGGCGAGGGTCTGCTCATAGTCGTGGAGGCGCGCCGCCCGGGGCGCCACCGCCTCGGCTACCTCGCGGAAGAAATCCTCGAAACCGCCGGGGCTGTAGAGGAAGAGCACCCGGGCCGGCGCATCCGCCGGATTCCACCAGCGGAAATTCACGAAGGGCGGCACGAAGACCGTGTCCCCGGCTGCTGGCCTTTCAGGAGGTGGATGGCGCGCTTCCGCCGAACGGCGGCTGATTGCCGCCTTATGGGATTCGACCGGAAATGGTGCTACCTGCCCGGCAGGGTGGCGGTCCGTCAGGTGTCGGTCAGGCGCCTGGGCGACCTTCTGCCTGCATGAGAACGAGATCGCCAACGGGCGAACGGGGATTGCCGCCGAGACGGTAAAGCCCGATCCGCCCACGATCCGCAGAACGGGGGGATGAACATGGCAAGCTACTTTTCACCCTATACTGGCGAGCCTGCCGGCAAGATCCTGATTGTCGATCACGACGCGTCGCGCCGGGCAGCCATCCAGTCGCAACTGGCCGGCTGGGGCTACGACACCAGGTCTGCCTACGACGGCTATTCCGGGATGCGCCAGGTTCTGCTTGAACGCCCCGATCTCATCATCGTCGACGACGGCCTCCTGGGCTGGTCGACCTCCACCGTGATCGAGGGGGCGGCGCGCCTCGGCTCACGCGCGGCTGTGCTCGTCCTCGGGGCGCGCGAACCCGACAGTAGCGTGCGTGCCCTGCGCCGGCGAATCGCCGGTGTGGTCGACGCCGAAGGCTCGCCCCGCGAACTGCTGAACATGGTCACCACCGCGCTGGCGCGGAATCAGTTCGCCTGATCGGCCAAGGCGGGGCATGGCGCACTCGCGGTATCGCGATGCGCCATGGGCCTGTGCACCATCTGACCCGTTCCGGTACCGTTCCTGCCACTCGTCTTGCGAAATGGTCCTTTCCGGAGGACTATATCGCGCCGGTCAGGCCCCATATTGAAGAAGGCTCAGGGCCGGGGCTGGTGGCGCAATGATTTCCGTCCCGCCGTTGCTCCGGGTTCCGGCAGGGCCGACGTCGAAGTCGGCGCGGAAGTGGAAAGGGGAATAGTGGATCATCTCACTGCGACAGCAGATTTCGGCGGGCCGAGAGTCCTCATCGTCGATAGCGATGTCGAGCGGCGGGCCAGTCTCTCGGCATTGATTTCTTCGTGGGGCTATGGCGTGGCTGGGGCCTATGATGCCTACGCCGGTATGCGTCAGGTTTTGCTGCAGCGGCCGGATCTCATCATCGTCGATGCCGATCTGCGGGGCTGGTCCTCTTCGGCGATGATCGACGGGGCGGCCCGCCTCGGGTCGCGCGCGCCCGTCGTCATGCTCGGTCGCGGCCGGCCGGAAGGCCTGCCGCCTCAAGGCTCGCGGCGGCGCATCGCGGGCGTGATCGATGGCCCGGGCAGTGGTGACGACCTGCGCCTCATCCTGGCCGACGCGGTGCGGCGCACCACCGCTCATTAATGGCCGGCCGCTTCAGGCGGCCGGCGTCAGGCGTTCCGCCAGAAAGGCGAGGGTCCGGTCCAGGGCGGCCCGCGTGGGCTCGCCCGGGCGGTCGATCAGATGGGTGGTCAGCGGGCTGTGGGCCGGTATGCCGGTGCCCGGCCGGGCGTGACGCGCATCGATCTCGATCGCCTCGAAGGCGTCGCCGAATTCCTGCCGCAGCCGCTCGAAGCGGGCCGGCGGCGACATGAAATCCTGGATGAAGCGAAGCCCCAGCAGGCGGGCACCCTCGTGCTCGATCTTGTCGTGGGCCGCGGCCAGTTCGGCGGGCGAGGCGTGAAGGCCGCGCCGCTGGCAGGGCAGCAGGCCGATCGGCAGCGACGGCTGGCACAGCACGGGGGCGATCACCGGTGCGTCCAGCATCATGGCGATGCCGAAATTGCCCGTCAGGCACATGCCGATGAAACCGACCCCCGGCCCGCCGCAGATGCCGTGGGCATGACGGGCCAGTGCCCGCAGCCAGTCGACCACCGGGCTCGAATGGTCGGCGGCCAGGACATGGAATTCCCGGCTGATGCAGACATGGGCCATGGTGCGGGCGATGGCGGCCGCGGTCATCTCAGCCCCCGGAACGCCGAACAGCTGGGGCATATAGACCCGGAAGCCGGCGTCGGCCACCGTCCGCGCCAGGCGGGCCACGGCCGGCGTGATGCCGGGCACTTCGGCGACCACGACGACCGCCGGCCCCGTGCCGCGGATGAAGACCTCGCGCGCGGCGCCGTCCAGCGTCAGGCTCTCGCTGTCGAAGCCGTCGAGTTCAGCCGCCATGTCAGGCCTTGGGCGGTTCCTTGGTCTCGGGGGCCGGTCTCTTCTGGTCGCCCAGGATGCTCTTGGCCGGGCAGACGGCGAAGGCCGGGCAGCGCTTGCAGGTGACGGCGAGGGCGATGGGGCAGAGGGTCATGGGTCGGGCTCCTTTTGGTGCCGCGCTCAGCGTACCGCTGGTGAGGCTGCGAGATAATCCAAAGCTATCGCCGTATCGGCTTCATTGGCCGGATTGTAGCCCGGCCGCAGGAAGCGCCAGCTCCCGCCCAGCAGGGTGCGCGCGGACGGGATCAGGTTCCGCCCGGCCGCCTTCCGCCATTCGGCGAAGAAGCCGGGTTTTTCCGCGAGATCCGGGTCCTGCGCCATCAGGTAGCGGGTCGATTCGATCCAATACCAGGTGAGCAGGGGAACGACGAAGCCCATGACCAGCAGCCGGTTGGTCAGCGGCGCCCCGGTCAGATGCTGATAGAGTTCCAAGGCGACGGCGCGATGCTCGACCTCTTCGGCGCCGTGCCAGCGCAGCAAGTCCATCATGACGGCATCGTGGTCCAGCGCGTCGATCTCCCGGTTCTCCAGGATGAACCGCCCCAGGATACAGGTGAAATGCTCGCCGGCGGCGATGACGCCGACCCTCGTGCCGAGCCACCAGCGCGCCAGCCTTTTTCCCCGGGCGGGCAGCAGGCCGAAGATCCGCGCCGGATCGCCGAACAGGAAATCGATCAGCCGCTGGGTCTTCGCCACGCCGTCGCGGATATCCATGCCGTGGCTCAGGAAATGCTCGATCAGCGGCTTGTGGGCGCCGCCGTGGATCGCTTCCTGGCGCATGAAGGCGATCACCTCGTCCCTCAGGCCATCGTCGGTCACATGGGGCAGCGCCTCCTTGAAGACCTGGCAGAACCAGGCTTCCGCGATCGGCAGCAGGATATGGGTCGAATTGGTCAGGTGGGAGACGAAGGGCTCGTTCGCGATCCACTGCGGCTTGGTACGGCTCCAGTCGAAGGCGACCTTGCGGGGCTTGATGGCGTGGCGGGTCATGGCGTCCTCACTTCGGCATCAGGTCGGCTTTGGCGAGCCGGCGCATCAGGGCGGGCGACAGCCGGCCCAGGGCATCGCCCAACACCGCTTCGAGGCCGACGCGGGCGACCGGATTGTTTCCCTCGATGCTCGCGACGATGCGGGCCGCCACCGTCTCGGCGGTGAGCGCCCGGCGGGCGTAGAGGCGCGAAGCGGCCTTGCGCTTCCGGGCCTGTTCGTCTTCGCTCACGCCGACGAAGCGGGTGCGGTCGGTGATGCCGGTGTCGATGATGCCGGGGCAGACGGCGGTGACGCCGATGCCGGCCTCGGCCAGTTCGGCGCGGAGGCAGGTCGACATCATCAGGACCGCTGCCTTGGTCGCGGCATAGGCGGAAAGGCCGCGTGCCGGCATATAGGCCGCGGCCGAGGCGACATTGACGATATGACCGCCCGATTTTCGTTCCGCCATGCGCTGGCCGAAAAGGCGGGCGCCATGGATCACGCCGAGGACGTTGATCTCCAGGAGGCGGCGCCAGTCGGCATCGCTGGTGTCGAGGAAAGAGCCGGCGAGGCCGATGCCGGCATTGTTGACGACGATGTCGACCGGGCCGCGTTCCGCGTCCACCCAGGACGCCAGCGCCTCCATCTCGGCGAGACGGCCGACGTCGCAACGCTGCGCCACCGCCTCGACCCCGACCAGGCGGACGAGAGTCGCGGTGCGTTCCGCCGCCTCGAGATCGATGTCGGTGGCGATCACGTCGACGCCGCGCTCGGCCAGCGCTATCGCGGTGGCCCGGCCGATGCCGCTGCCCGCGCCGGTGACCAGGGCCTGGCGCCCGGCGAGCGGGCCGGCGCCGGCAGTCCGGCCGGCAGCCAGGCGGCGGCCGTGGCGGAAGCTGCCGTCGTCCCGCCCGCCCTCGACACGGGCGACGAAGCGGCGGATCCGGCCGGCCAGCAGGCCGGGCTCGGTCAGGGGCAGCCAATGGCCCGCGGCGATCTCTTCCCGGGTCAGGTTCGGCACCCACTTCGCCAAGCCGTCGAAAGTGGCGGGGGCGGCGAAGGGATCGCCGGTGGCGACCAGGAGTTGGACCGGCACGTCGACTGTCTGCGGCTTCGGGCCGATCATGCGCTCGCGGAAATTGGCCCGGTAGAGGTTGACGCCGTTGATGCCGTCGCGCATCTGTCCCGGCCGCGCCTCGGCCGCGATGCCTTCGAGACGCTGCAGGATACGCGGCCACAGGCGGGCGACGCCGCCCCGCCACAAGGCGGGGGCCAGGAAAGGCAATTGAAAGGCGAGGATGTACCAGGAGCGCATCAACTGGTTCAGCGCTGCCGGCACGGCGGCCAGGCGGTCGTGCTTCAACCGTTCGCGCAGGGTCGCGAAGGCGATGTCGAGCGAGGGGGCGCCGAGGGCGGTGTAGGAGGCGATGCGGTGGCGCGTGCGCGGGTCGACCACGGCCTGCCAGCCCTGAATGGAACCCCAGTCGTGGCCGACCAGATGGACCTTGCCGCTGGGGGCGGCATGATCGAGCACGGTGGCGAGATCGGCCATCAGGCGGTCGAGGTGATAGCCGCGCACGCCTTGCGGCGCCGTGGAGACCCCGGCGCCGCGCACGTCATAGGTGATCACGCGGTGATCGGCGGCGAGATCGGCGACGACCCCGTCCCACACCGTGCTGTCGTCGGGATAGCCGTGGATCAGCACGACGGAAGGGCCGTCGGCCTTGCCGGTGACGCGGCCGGAAAGGGTGACTTCGTCCGAGGCGATGCGGAAGCTCTCGGTCATGGTCAGGCCGCCTTCGCCAGGTCGCGCCGTGCCTGCCAGCGCCGGACATGGGGCAAGTCATCGTCCAGCCACTGCGCCTTGCCGTCTGGTCCGATCACCATGAGTTCCTCGAATTTGGCGCCGACGTCGCGGAAGCCCAGGTGCGGTTCGACCGCCCAAAGGCCCGGCACCGGCGCATGGTCGGAGCTTTCGGCGCTGGACCAGAAGGGCGACCAGCCCTCGCGCCGGCCGGCCCGAACCTCGCGCAGGAGTTCGGTCACGCCGCGCAGCCCGAAACGGGCGACGGCGAAGGGCGACGGCGCCCCCTCCAGCATCTCGACCCGATGGGCCAGCACGCCGTAGGGATAGGCCTTGTGGCGCGGTTCGACCCCCTGGCGCCGGCACAGGGCGTCGACCGCGCGGGAAACCTCGGCCATGGTACGGCCCTGGTTCAGTTCCGCGACGATGAGGCTGCGATGGGCTTCGAGGTCGTCCAGCAGTTGCTCGACCACCGGGTTATGGCCGAGGGCACCGGAATAGCCGATGTCGGCCACGGCGCCGTCGACCACCGGGGCGCAGTCCAGGATGAAGGCCATGCCCTCCTCGATCCGGCGCAGGCCCGGGAAAAAGGCCGGGTTGAAGCCGCCGAAGACGCGCCAGGCGATCGGCCCGCGGAAAGCGGTGCGGTCGCCGAACCAGGCGAAGGGGGCGTGGAACCATTCGCGCACGCCGTGGTCGGCGGCCCAGGTGGCCATTTTCTTGGCCGCCTCGCGCTCGGTCATGCCGGGGCGCAGTTCGGCCGCCACCGCCTCGGCGCAGGCATAGGCGAACTGCTGGGCCTTGCGGAAGGATTCCAGGCGGGGATCAGGCAGGCGGGGATCACGCAGGTGGGGATCGGGATCGGCGGCGCTCATGTCGGGCCCTCGTGCGGCAAGATGGACGGGGGCGAAAAGCGACTGGCCTCCCCCGGGGTGATCGGGCACCCTTATTACTTGAGGGTAAGTTACGCATGAGTAATATTATGTCAATCGCCAAAAACAAGGTGGCGCGGTGACCGGCCGGCGCCTGCCCCGGGCCGAACGCGAGGCGCAGATCCTGGGTGTGGCGGCGGCGATGTTCGCCGCGCGCGGCTTCCATGCCACCAACATGGACGAGGTGGCGGCGGCCTGTGGCGTGACCAAGCCGATGATCTACAGCTATTTCGGCTCGAAACCCGGGCTGATGACGGCTCTCGTGCGGCGTACCGGCGACCGCATCCTGGCCGAATTGACCGGCGTCGCCCTGGTCGCCGATCCGGCGGAACGTCTGCGCGAAGGGGTGAAGCGCCTGATAGCCACGCTCTATGGCGAGACCGAGCCCTGGCGGGTGGTCTTCGCCGCCATGCGGGGCGAGGGACCGGCGGTCGATCTCGCCCGCGGCTACCGCGCGGCGCTGATCCATGTCGGGGTGATGACCATGGCGGCGCTCGCCCCGCCGGGCCTGGCCGAGGCGAGCGCCCGCCGCATCGTCAGCCCCTATGCCTATGCCCTGCTCGGCGCCGCCGAGGCCGGGGTGGAATGGTGGCTGCACAATCCGGGCGTCACCCTGGCCGAGACCGAAGGGACCGCGCTCAAGGTCCTGGACGCCCTGATCGAGCTGGCCCGCCGCGACCTGACGGCCGGGCGGGCCTGAAGCTCAGTCGAACAGATCGAAGGCGAGGCGGCCTTCGCCCTTCCAGGCGGCGAGCCGGTTCCGGGCCGCCTCGAGGTCGAGGCCGCCTTGTTCGCGCAGGATCGCCAGCAGCGCCTCTTCGACCGAAATGCCGAGGCCGCGGCGCCCGCAGACATAGAGCGAGGCCCCGCGCCGGTCGAGCCAGTCGAACAGCGCAGGCCCGGCCTCCGCCATGCGGTCCTGGACATGGGCGGGTTCGGCATCGCGCGAGAAGGCGGTGTCGAGCCGGTCCAGCACGCCCTCGCGGACATAGGTGGTCAGGCGCTCGCGGTGGAAGAAATCGCCCGCGACATGGCGGTTGCCGAAGAACAGCCAGGCCGGGCCATGAGACGGCATGGCGTGCCGCTCGGCCAGGAAGCCCAGGAAGGGGGCGACGCCGCAGCCGCCCGCGACCATGATCACCGGCCGATCCGCCGGGGGCGGATTGAAGTCTTCGTGGTGGCGGATCGCCGCCTCGATCGCGGCGCCCTTCTCGAGGTGCCGGCACAGCAGGCCGGAGGCGGCGCCCAGGTGCTCGACGCCGGCTTCGTCCGTGTAGCGGGCGAGGCCGACGGTCAGCTCGACCCAGTGCGGATCGGCGCTGCCGATCGAATAGCAGCGCGGCGCCATCCCTTCCGGCGTCACCATGAGGAGGTCGCCCGGGCGATAGTCGAGGGGTTCCGTGCTCTGCAGCACCAGGTGCCAGGCTTCCGACGTGCCTTCGACGGTGGGGTCGTCCAGCCGTTCGCGCCGGACCAGGGTCAGGTGGGCCGGCTGGTCGGCCACGGGGGCGGCGGCGGCCGGTGCCCCCAGGTCCAGATGGGCGAAGACTGCGGCGCTCCAGGCCAGGAAGGCGTCGGTGGGATCGCCGTCGGCGCGCACCAGGGGGAAGACGGCGCGGGCGCCATGGGACACCAGGGCATCGTCCAGCCGCTCGCCGCCACCGCAGAAATGGCCATAGCGGCGGTCGCCCAGGGCGAGCAGGGCATAGGCGGTGCCGTCCAGCCGCTGGTCGCCGAGGCGGGCGACGAAGTCTTCGCCCGCGGCGGGCAGTTCGCCGTCGCCGGTGGTCGCGGCGATCAGCAGGACCAGGCGCTGCCCGGCCAGCTCACCCGGATCGACCGCTGCGAGGGAGGCGGTCGTGGTGGCGATGCCGGCCTGGCCGAGCTGGGCGGCGGTCGCCTTGGCGAGACGGGCGGCGGTGCCGGTCTGGCTCGCATAGGCGATCAGGACGTCGGCCCCTTCTGTGCCCTCGCGGGCGGCGTCGAAGCGCCGCCGGCGGTACCAGGACAGCGTGCCGGTCACGGTCAGGCCGCCGAGCACCAGGGCGCCGGCCAAGTTGAGCGCGCCGGACCAGCCGCCCGCCCAGGTGCCTTCATGCAGTTCCTGGATCAGGCCGGGGCCGCTCGAGGCGGTCAGGCCGCCGGCGCTGGCGACGAAGGTCTTGGCCGGTTCGGTCAACTGGATGATCACCAGGCCGCGGCGGAAGCTCCGCGCCACCTCGAGATGGGACAGGTCGACCGTCTGGGCCGCCAGGGTCAGGGCCGCGACGGGCGTGGTGGCGCCGCCGCTCGGCGGCGGCAGGGAGGGGCGGCCGATGCCGAGCGTCATCAGCACCGCGGTCACCGGCAGCAGGGCGGACAGCGGCAGCAGGAACCAGCCGATCGCGCCATGCCAGCCGAGCAGCGTGTTGCGCAGCCGCGGCCAAGCCAGGAAGGGGCCGACGACGACCACGATCGTCATGGCATAGGCGGCGATCTCGACCAGGATGCCGGCGCCCACCAGCAGGCTGCGGTGCAGGTCCTCGATCAGGCGGAAGAAATCGAAGGGGGCGGGCTGGTCGGCGATCTGGGCGCCGCCGTCGAGCGCATAGGTTTTCCAGCGCCCGCCCTGCACCAGGGTGACGCTGGCGCCGTCCGCCCCGGGCATCACCATGGTGGCCTGGCCCTGCGGGTCGGCCTGGGTGATGGTGCGCAGGAGGGCGGCGGGATCGATCGCGGCGGCCGGCGGCGGGGCTGCCCAGTCGTCCAGCATCGGCTTCACGGCCAGAATGCCGCCGCTCAAGATGACGAGAATGAAGATCGGCGCCAATGCGAGCGCCAGCCAACGGTGCAGCCAGAGCAACCGGGCTTTGGTAACGACACGCGACATGATGAAGTCCTGCCCTTTCAATCTTCCGCCACCATGGGCGCGGTCGCCTGACGAGAAGCTGAACCGGCCGTTCATCATCGGTTCAGGCGGCGGGCGCTAGGATCGCACCATGCGCATCCTCCTGGCATTCGTGTTCTTTCTCGGCCTCGCCCTGCCGGCGGCGGCGGACGACGATGCCGCCCGCGCGCTCGAAGAGCTGCGCGCCGGCCGCATCCTGCCGGTCGAAACCATCGTCGCGGCGGCCCGCCAGCAGTTCGGTGGCGATCTCCTCGACGTCGAATTGGAAGACGAGGATGAAGGTTTCGTCTATGAAATCAAGCTGCTGGCACCGGACGGGCGGATTCTGAAGCTCGAATACGATGCCGCCACGGGCGCCCTCCTGCACCGGCGGGGCCGGCACGAAGGGGTGAAGTGAGCGATGCGGCTGCTGGTGGTCGAGGACACGCCCGAGTTGGGCGAGCAATTGGTGCAGCGCCTCACCGCCGAAGCCTATGCCGTCGATCTCGCCCGCGACGGCGAGGAAGGCCAGTTCCTGGGCGAGACCGAACCCTATGATGCCATCGTGCTCGACCTCGGTCTGCCGCGGATCGACGGCCTCTCGGTGCTCAAGCATTGGCGGGCGCGCGGCATCGCCACGCCGGTGCTGATCCTGACCGCGCGCGGTGCCTGGCACGAGAAGGTGCAGGGCATCGATGCCGGTGCCGACGACTATCTGGCCAAGCCCTTCGCCATGGAGGAATTGCTGGCCCGTCTGCGCGCCCTGATTCGCCGCACCATGGGCCATTCCGCCCCGGTGCTGACCTGCGGCCCGGTCACGCTCGATACGCGCTCGGGCAAGGTCGCGGTGGCCGGCGAAGCGATCGACCTGACCGCCTATGAATTCAAGGTGCTGGACTATCTGATGCACCGCCAGGGCCAGGTCGTGTCGCGCACCGAACTGACCGAACATGTCTACGCCCAGGATTTCGACCGCGACTCGAATACGATCGAAGTCTTCGTCGGGCGCCTGCGGCGGAAGCTCGGCAACGACCTGATCGCCACCGTGCGCGGCCTCGGCTATCGCTTGGGGCCGGCGGCGTGACCATCGCCCGCTCGCTCCGTTTCCGACTGCTCGCGGGCGCCGCGGTCTGGGTCACCCTGGCACTCGCGGTCGCCGGCTTCGGCCTGTCCGAATTGTTCCGTGCCCATATGCAGGACCAGGTCGAGGCCGAGCTGAACCGCAACCTCGACCAGCTCTCCGCCAATCTCGAGGCCGACGACAAGGGCGCGCCCACGCTCCGCCAGGCGCTCTCCGACCCGCGCTTCCAGCGCCCGCTCTCCGGTCTCTATTGGCAGATCGACGGGGCCGGAGGGACGATGCTGCGCTCGCGCTCGCTCTGGGATGCCGTGCTGCCGCCGCCGAACGGCGTCCAAATGCGGCCCCACCGCCATGCCGAATTCGGGCCCGACAAGCAGTTCATCTATATCCTCGAACGCAATGTGACGCTGGCCGACCGCGACCTGAGCTTCCACCTCTCGGTCGCCATCGACCTCGCCGATGCCATGGCCGCTTCGGCCGATTTCGACCGGGTCCTGGTGCTCTCCCTCGCCGTGCTGGCCGCGGCGCTGATCGCCGCCAGCGTCGTCCAGGTCCAGGTCGGGCTGCAACCGCTGGCGGCGCTCCAGCACGAACTGGCCGAAGTGCGAAAGGGTGGCCGCCGCCGTCTCACCGACGAAGGGCCGCGGGAGGTCTCGCCGCTGGTCAAGGACCTCAATGCCCTGCTCGGCCGGACAGAAGAGGGCATCGCCCGCGCCCGGCTCGAAGCGGGCAATCTGGCCCATGCCCTGAAGACCGACCTCGCCATCGTCTCGAACGACGCAGGCGCGCTGAGCGGACCGCAAGCGCGGGCGATCCGCGAACGCCTGGCGGCGATCCGGCGCACCATCGACCGTCACATGGCGCGCGCCCGCGCCGCCGCCACCCATGGCGTTCCGGGCAGCACGGCGGCGGTGGCCGATTCGGCCGCCGGCATCGTCCGCGTGCTGCGCCGCCTGAGCGAAGAGAAGGACCTGGTGATCGAGACCGAGGTGCCGGCCGACCTCGTCTTCGCCGGCGATCGCCAAGACCTCGACGAGATCCTGGGCAATCTGATCGACAATGCCTGTAAATGGGCGCGCAGCCGGGTCCTGGTGAGCGGTCGGGCCGCCGCGGGGCGGCTCACCGTGGTGGTCGAGGACGATGGCCCGGGGCTTGCCGACGATGTCCGCGATGCGGTCACGGCACCCGGCGTCCGGCTCGACGAATCGGTGCCGGGCACCGGTCTCGGCCTTGCTGTGGTGAAGGAATTCGCCGGTCTCTATGGCGGCCGGCTGAGCCTCGACCGCTCGCCGCTCGGCGGGCTCCGCGCCGCGGTCGAATTGCCCGCGGTCTGAACTATTCCGGACCGGCGCGGAAGGGTGAGGGGCGTCCCTTCCGCACCGGCCCGGCTGCCTGCCGCAGGGCTCGCGCCGCCGGCAGCAGGGGGATCAGTCGTCCTCGTAGAGGCCGGCTGCGGCGTCGCGGTGGCAGGCGACGCAATCGATCTTCGAGGCGGCACCCGAGCGTTTCCAGGCGCGGTCCGAGAAGTCATGCTCGTGCCGCCACCAACGTTGTTCGGTGATGCGCAGCACGTTGGGATCGCCGCGTCCCGCATTGGCCGTGAGATAGCTCTCGATCGCCGTCGCGGTGGCGGGCGGCAGGCTGGCATTCTCGCCGAAGTGATCGCTGAGATTGCCCATGATGCGGTGCCAGCTCCCGGCCGGCAGCAGGGCCGGCTGGAACGCCATGTGGCACTCGCCGCATTCCTTGGCGGTGGTCGGATCGTTCACCGGGGGAATGTAATCCTCGGCGAGCGCGGCGGTGCCGCCGGCGAACAGCAGGGCGGTGGCGAGCAACAGGCGGCGCATGGTCAGAGCCCCGAGAGATAGGCGATGAAGTCGCCCCGTTCGATCGGCGTGCACTCGCGGCCGAGCACGCTCATGCAATCGCGCGCGAAATGCTTCTCCACGTCGGCCGTCACGGTGAAGCGGTCCGGGTTGGTCGAGACCGCCATGGGCAGGATCTCGCGCCCGGTCCGGTAATGCTTGCCGGCGAGCCTGGGATCGGGGCCGTGGCAGGTGGCGCAGGCCGGCGTCTCCGGCTTGCCGCCGGTATGCGGGCCCATGTAGAGGGCGCGGCCGCGGTCGGCCGAGAAGCCGGCGAAACCGGGGCCGGCGGCAGCCGCATAACCGTCGACGATCGCCTTGCGGGCGGCATCGTTACCGGCCGCGAGGGCGCCCGCCGAGACGGCGAGCAGGACGGCGACGGCGGTGGGCAGGACGAATTTCTTCACGGCAGGACCTCGCGGGGTTTGGTGATGACGGCGGCCGGCAGTCGCTTGATGGAAAGGCGCTTCAGGCCGGCCAGCAGGAACATCGCGACGCCATGGCCGATCGCCAGGAAGAGGGCGATGTCGCCCAGCGCCTCGTGCAGGTGCTCGAGCTGGACGACATAGTCGGCGACGGCACCGGAGAGGGCCGCGGCCGCGGTGCCGGCCAGGATCAGGACGGCGATCCAGGGCAGCAGCGGGCTCCGCTCGCCCATCGCCCGCCGCTCCAGCCGCAGCACGCGGCCGAGCCAGCGCGCCGCCGCCTGGAGCGAAGGCCGGGGCAGGCGCAGCATGCTGCCACGCGGTGCAAAGGCGGCCATCAGCAGGCGCGCGGCCAGCGCCGCGATCACCGTATAGCCAGCGAAGACGTGGATGCCGTAGGAATCCTCGCCGCCCGAAAGATAGGCGGTCAGGAAGGCGCCGCTCATCACCGCATGGAAGCCGAGCAGCAGGGTGACGGCGCCGGTCCGACGCTTGCGGTCAGTCGTTGCCATGGTCGGAACCTCCGGCGACGATGTCGGTCAAGCTGGCCGGGCCATAGCGCCAGGCCTGATAGCCGCCGCCCAGGACGGCGACGCACAGGGCCATGGCCAGGCCCTGCAGGATCATCTTCTTCAGCATGTAGCCTCTCATGCCCGTTGATGCTGAGCATGATGGCGAGGTGGCGCTGAGCGAAGCCTGAACGCGCCGTTCAGCCCCCGTTCATGCAGAAGATATCAGTGGCCGTGGCGGCGGGCGGCCAGGGCGCGGGCCGGTTCGTCGGTCACCACGGCATCGGCGCCGAGGTCGAAGGCCCGGCGATAGGCGGCAATGGCGGCCCGGCGCGGCTGCACCGGATTGTCCGCATCGGCATAGCCGCCGATGAAGAGTTGCAGCCCGGCGGCCTTGGCATTGCCGACCACGGCGGGCACCGGCGCCCCGTCGTCGAGGCCGCCCAGCGTGTCCTGCACGTCGACCAGCACGGCATCGGCGAAATTGCGCACGCTGCGCAGCCCGTCGGCCGTGGCGTAATCGGCGAAGCTGCGGCGGTCGCCGGTCTGGGCGGCATCGGCCGGCCGGCTGTTCGGCGTGCCCAGCACGAAGACGCGGCGCCCCTGGAGCCCGCCCAGGCGGGCGAAGCTGGAGGGCTCGCTCGCACCGATCAGCACGTCGGGCGAGGCCGCGAAACCGTATTTTTGCAGCGTGCTGATCAGCCGCGGCTCCATCGGGCGGCCGCGGGCGGCATGGACCTGGGTGTCGTGTAGCACGATCAGCAGGCCGATCGTGCGCCGCCGCTCGCTCTGCCGGCGTTCGACCAGGACCAGCAGGTCTTCCAGGATCGGGGCGGAGAACATGCCGTCGAAGGAATTGTCCCGCCCCGGGATGGTTTGCCGCGCGGTCAGGCGGGCATAGTCCTGGTAGCTGGTGAAATCGATCGGGAAGCCGATCGGCGCCGGTTCGCCCTTGATCGGGCCGGGCGGGGTCAGCACGCTCGCCGCATTGGTGGTGGCGGCCAGGTTGCGGTCGGTTCTGATCACCAGGACGCCGTCGAAGGTCTGATAGACGTCGACCCGGAGACTGTCGGCGCCCTGCAGGATGGCGAGGTCGAAGGCCGCCAACGTCGCTTCCGGGAAGGTGATGGCCGTGCCGTTGCGCGCGATCACCTCCGGCTGGCCCGCCCGGGCGGCAGAGCCGGCGCCCAGGGCCGCACCCGCCGCGAGCAGGCCGGCGATCAGCAGACGTCGCACCATGACCATTCTCCCGAAGCCTTTAACTACGCGCAGGACCTTAGCCGACTGCCGCCCGGCATTGAAGGAAAAGCACGGGATCTTTCGTCGCGGGGCGGGGGGCGACGACGGGCAGCAAGGAAATTGCGAGACCATGGCGTCATTCATGCGTTTGTTTGTTGCAATGGCGCGACAGGTTTGCAAACTCCCGCCCCATGTGCCGCGGCCTGCGCAGCCGGGGACCAAGAAAATCGAGGGAGAGCAGGGCATGAAGCCGCCATTCCGCAAGATCAACTACCTGTCGAACGACCTCGCGGTCACCCGGCGCGACAACGGCGAAATGCTGCTGCGACTCGGCCACGAACTCGCCGACTACGACCACAACATGCTGGTGCCGCTGCACAAATGGGCGGCGGAGGAGCCGGATACCCTGTGGCTCGCCCAGCGCGGGCCGGACCGCGACTGGCGCAAGGTGACTTATGGCCAGGGTCTCGCCTATGTGAATGCGATCGCTGCCGCCATGCTGGCCCGCGGGCTCGGACCGGACGCCGCCGTCATGGTGCTGTCGGGCAATTCGATCGAACACGCCCTGATTATGTATGGCGCGATCGCCGCCGGCGTGCCGGTCAGCTCGATCAGCCAGGCCTATTCGCTGATGTCGCTCGACCATGCGAAGCTCGTCTATGTCTTCGACCTGATCAAACCGAAGATCGTTTTCGTGCAGAACGGCCGCTTCTTCGAGGCGGCATTGGTCAAACTCAATCTCGACGGGGTCGAGGTCGTCTATGTGTCCGACGCGCCGGGCTCGATCCCGGCGACCGATTTCTCCGACCTGCTGCAGACCCCCGTCGGCCCCGAAGTGGCGGCCGTCTACGAGCGCCTCGGGCCCGATTCGGTCTGCAAATATCTCTTCACCTCGGGCTCGACCGGCATGCCCAAGGCGGTGATCAACACCCACCGAATGCTCTGCGCCAATGCCAAGATGGCGCAGATGCTGGTGCTCGACCAGGCCGCCTGGCGCGCCGCGGAAGGGGCGCCGGTGATGGTCGACTGGCTGCCCTGGAGCCACACCTTCGGCGGCAACGCCAATCTCCACGGCGTTCTCAGCAGCGGCGGCAGCCTCTATATCGACGACGGCCGCCCCCTGCCCGGCCTGTTCGACGAGACCCTGGCAAACCTCCGCGAAATCTCGCCCACTACCTATATGAACGTGCCCGTCGCCTTCTCCATGCTGCTCTCGGCCATGGAAAAGGACGAGGACATGGCCAGGACCTTCTTCAAGAAACTGAAGTTCTGCGCCTATGGCGGGGCCGCGCTGAGCCAGGACCTGTGGGAGCGTTTCCAGGTGCTGGCGATCCGCATCACCGGCGAACGCGTCATTTTCACCACCGGCTGGGGTTCGACCGAAACGGCGCCGGTGGCGACCAGCGTGTTCCGCGAGAGCGAGCGGGTCGGCATGATCGGCCTGCCCCTGCCGGGCGTCGACCTGAAGCTGGTGCCCAATGGCACCACCTACGAGGTCCGGGTGCGCGGGCCGCTGGTCACCCCGGGCTATTACCAGGAGCCGGCCAAGACGGCGGAAGCCTTCGACGAGGAAGGCTTCTACCGGATCGGCGACGCCGCCAAATTCCTGGATCCCGAGCATCCGGAACTGGGCCTGGTGTTCGACGGCCGCGTGGCCGAGGACTTCAAGCTCGACACCGGCACCTGGGTGCAGGCCGGCCGGCTCCGGGTCGAAGTCGTGGGGGCGGCATCACCGGCGATCCAGGACGCGCTGATCTGCGGTCACGACCGCAAATATGTCGCCGTACTGGCTTGGCCCAACTGGGTCGGCCTGCCCAAGGTGGTGACCGACGAGGCGGCCCAGGGCTCGCTCGAAACCATGCTGAACTCGAGCCAGCTGGTCGAACACATCCGGCGCGGCCTGCGCAGCCACAACCGGGCCAATCCGGGCTCCTCCACCGTGGTGAAGCGGGTCCTGTTCATGACCGAACCGGCGAATCTCGACGCTGGCGAAATCACCGACAAAGGGTATATCAACCAGAAAGCAGCCTTGACCCGCAGGGCTCATCTCGTCGAAAAGCTGTATGCCGATCCGCCGGGCAACGACGTGATCGTCATCTGATCCGTCTGCGTCCGGGGCAAAATGGAAATTGAATCGTTCGTCCGTGCGCTGATCGTCGGCTATGTCGTTGCGGCGCCGGTCGGACCTGTCAATCTCGTCTGTATTCACCGGACGCTGCACGTCAGCCGGGTGAACGGCTTCATGGCCGGGGTCGGCGGTGCCATCGCCGACGGTCTCTTCGCCGTGATCGCCGCCTTCGGCCTCACCGCGATTTCCGACTGGATGCTGTCGCACGACGCCTGGATGCGGCTGTTCGGCGGCATTTTCCTGATCGGCCTGGGCGTGCGCACCTTCTTCACCGAGCCGCATGACCGCAGCCTGAAGGCGGACGAAGGCGGCATTCCCCACGCCATGGCCGGCACCTTTCTGCTGACCGTCAGCAACCCGATCACCATCCTCGGCTTCGCCACGGTCTTCGCCTCGACTGGCCTCGCCGGCGACGGCACTTTCGTCCACGCCGTCTTCACCGTGGCCGGGGTCTTCTCCGGCTCGGTGCTGTGGTGGCTGACGCTGGCCTTCCTGGTCGGCCTGCTGCGCGGCAAGCTCGAACAGCGCGGGCTTCAGACCATCAACCGGATCTCCGGCTTCGCCATCGGCTGTTTCGGCATCTGGGCCCTGGTCAGCCTGATCGACCACCCGCTATTCAAATAGGCCGGTCAGAGCATCGCGAAGGCGACGAAGCCGCCGGCCACGAGCAGGATGCCGCCGAACAGCACTTTCATCTTGTGGCGGGCGATGATCGCCTTGGCCTGGGGGCCGAAGGCGTAGAACAGCGCCGCCACGATGAAGAAGCGCGCCGTCCGCGTCACCGCGCAGGAGACGACGAAGGTCAGCAGGTTGAGGCCGACCACGCCGCTCGCGATGGTGACCAGCTTGAAGGGGATGGGCGTGAAGCCCTTGGCAACGATGATCCAGCCGCCCCATTCCTGGAACCGCTGCTGGAAGGAATCGAAGGCCGGCTGCAGGTGATAGAAATCGATCACCGCCTTGCCGATCGTATCGTAGAGGCCGAAGCCGATGGCATAGCCGGCGAGCCCGCCCACGATCGAGGCGATCGAGCAGACCGCGGCGGCGAGCCAGACCCGGTCGCGCCGCGCCAACACCACGGCGGCCAGCACCGGATCGGGCGGGATCGGGAAGAAGGAGGCTTCGGCGAAGGAGACCAGGGCGAGCAACCACAGGCCGCGTGGCCCGGCGGCCGCATCCAGCGCCCGGGTCAGCAGGGATTTCTTCGCCGGCCGCCCGACTTCCGCATTGCTCGCCATTCAACTAGTCCCGATTGCCGCCGACGCCCCTCTATGGCCGGAATAAACCCCGAGCGCCAGGGTGCGGTTCCCTCGTCAGGCGCGTTTCGCCAGATAGGCGTCGGCCAGTTCGACCAGGCGTGCGCGCCCGAAACTCGGGTCGTGGCCGGCATGGACGACGTTGACCGGCAGCTCGCGCAGCCGCTTCATGGTGCGCACATAGGTCGGAATGTCGGCGCCGCCGATCTCGTCGAGGAGCGGGCCGTCATAGATCGCATCGCCGGAGAAGAGCGTGCCGGTCGCAGCTTCCCAGAGGCCGATCGAGCCCGGCGAATGGCCCGGCAGGTGCAGGACTTCGAAGCGCCGGTCGCCCAGGTCGATCACGTCGCCCTCGACCACCGTCTCGGTGACGACCGAATCCTTCAGGGCATAGGTGGCGGCATTATAGCCGGCGAAGGGGATGGCGGTGATCAGATCGCCTTCGAAGGGATAGCCCCAGGCGGCCATCTTGCGCGCGAAATCGGGCCCCAGGATGGAGCCGAGCAGGGCGCCCCGGTCCTTGGGGTGGCGCAGGTTGTCGGCCTCGATCTCGTGGACCAGCGTGTGCTCGAATTCGTGGTGGCCGCCGATATGGTCGATATGGGTGTGGGTGGCGACAGCAGTGACCGACTTGCCGAACAGGTGCCGTGCCGCCTCGCGCAGCGATGCGACCCCCATGCCGGTGTCGATCACCAGGTCCCGGTCGCGCCCGCGCACATGCCAGATGTTGCAGCGCATGAGCGGCACCACATGGGGTTCCCACAGCAAGGTGACGTCGTCGTCGATGCGACGGCTCTCGAACCAGCGTTCGGCGATGGGCAACATGGGGCACTCCTGAGACGGCCGACGGATTCTGCGGGGCCGCCGCCGCGGGTGCAAGCGCCGGCCTTCAGCCCACTTCGCGCCGCCGGAGACTGTCTGCCGCCTCGGCTTCCGCTGCGACCAGGGCGTCACCGATCGCGATCAGGATCGGTTCTTCGAGGCCTAGGGTGCCGGCGCCTTCGGCGAGACTGGCGAGCGTGCCTTGCCAACGCGCCTCCTCCGGCCGCGAGACGGCGCGGACGGCGACCGCGGGGGTAGCGAACGGCAGGCCCGCGGCAGCCAGTCGTTCCACCAGGGCGGCGACCGTGCGCCCGCCCATATAGATCACCAGGGTGGTATGGGGATCGGCGAAAGCGTCCCAGTCCAGCGCTTCGGGCAGGTGGCCGTGGCGGGAATGGCCGGTGACGAAACGGACCGACTGGGCATGGTCGCGGTGGGTCAGCGAGATCCCCAGGGCCGAGGCCATGGCCAGTGCCGCCGTGATGCCGGGCACCACTTCGACCGGGATGTTCTCGGCCCGCAGGCGCTCGATCTCTTCCCCGGCGCGGCCGAAGATCATGGGATCGCCCGATTTCAGGCGCACCACATGCTTGCCGGCCTTGGCGAGCTTCACCATCAGGGCGTCGATGTCCGCCTGCTTGCAGGAGGCACGGCCGCCCCGCTTGCCGACGGCGAAGCGGCGCGCCCTCTCGTGCACGAGGTCCAGGATGCCGTCGCCGACGAGGTCGTCGAACAGCACGACATCGGCCGCCTGCAACGCCTTCACCGCCTTCAGGGTGAGCAGGTCGGGATCGCCCGGCCCGGCGCCGACCAGGGTGACCCGTCCGGTGCCGCGCGCTGCCACGGGGGCATCCCGGCGGCCGCCCGGGATCACGGTGACGTCAACCGGCTTCCGCGACTTTGCAGGCATCGATCAATCTCCCGATTTCCATGCGGCAGGAACCGCAGTTGGTGCCGGCCTTCAGGCAGGCGCCGACGGCCTCGACGCTATGCGCCCCGCCTCCGATCGCCTGCACGATCTGGTTCACCCCGACCGAGAAGCAGGAACAGACGATGGCGCCCGGATCGGCGGCACCGTCGCCCGCCCGGCCCGCGAGCAGGCGCAGCCGTTCGGCCGGATCGACCGCCTGGCCGAGCCGGCCGAGCACCCAGCCGCGCGCGATCTCGACCGGCTCCGGCGCCACGAAGAGGGCGGCGGCGAGCCGCCCGCCTTCGAAGACGGCGAAGCGGTAACGGCCGTGGGCGGCGTCGTGATAGGCCAGCACCTCGGCCCCCGGGGCGGGACACAGCAGGCGTTCCATCTCGTCCCGCCAGTCGGCCGGGCGGCGGCTGTCGGCCAGTTCCAGGCGGAAGCCGGCCTCGGCCGGGGCGAGCGCCCAATAGTCCGGCGCGCCGAGGACGGGGCGCCGGACCGAGACCGCGAAACCATGCCAGGCGGCGCGATAGGGGCGCAGCGAGACCGGGGTGAATTTCGATTCCGGCTGGCCCGACTGGGGATCGACATGGGGCGCGACCAGGGCATCGACGCGCGAGCGCGAAGCCTGCTGTCCGGTCCAATGGATCGGCGCGAAGACCGAGCCTTCGCGCTGGCGCTCGGTGACCAGCACGCGGAGCAGGGCGGCGCCCCTCTCGCTCTCCACGAGCGCGAGGGCGGCGGGGGCGAGGCCGAGACGCGCCGCATCCCGCGGATGCACCTCGACGAAGGGTTCGGCGTAATGGGCGGTCAGGCGCGGTGTCTTGCCGGTCCTGGTCATCGTGTGCCACTGGTCGCGCACGCGGCCGGTGTTCAGCACGAAGGGGCGCGCTGGGTTGGTCGCACTCTTCGGCGCGCGGGGCGGGGTCGGTACGAAGCGGGCGCGGCCGTTGGGCGTGTAGAAACGGCCATCGGCGAAGAAGCGTGGCGCCGTCGTGCCATCGGCCCGCAGCGGCCACTGGAAGGGTTCCAGGGCGTCGTAGCTGTCGGCTTCGATCGCCTGGAAGGCGCCGAGATCGAAATCCCGCGTGGCCGCATTGCCCGCGGCCGAGAGGGCGGCATGTTCACGGAAGATCGCGGCCGGACCGTCCCACTCGAAACCGTGGAAACCCATGCGTTTCGCGACTTCGGCGACGATCCACCAGTCCGGCCTGGCTTCGCCGGGCAGGGGCAGGAAGCTGCGCTGGCGCGAAATCCGGCGTTCCGAATTGGTCACCGTGCCGTCCTTCTCGGCCCAGGCGGCGGCGGGCAGCAGGACATGGGCGTAACCCGTGGTGTCGGTCGCGCGCACGATGTCGGAAACGACGACGAAGGGGCAGGCGGCCAGCGCTTCGGCGACCAGGTCGGCTTCCGGCAGGCTGGCGACCGGATTGGTCGCCATGATCCAGAGCGCCTTGACCCGGCCCTCGCGCACCGCCCGGAACAGCTCGACCGCCTTCAGCCCCGGCTTTTCGGCGAGCCGCGGCGCCTGCCAGAAGTCGGCGACCAGGGCGCGGTGGCCGGCATTGTCGATCTCCATATGGGCGGCGAGCTGGTTGGCGAGGCCGCCCACCTCGCGTCCGCCCATGGCGTTGGGCTGGCCGGTGACCGAGAAGGGGCCGAGGCCGGGGCGGCCGATGCGCCCGGTCAGCAGGTGGCAGTTGATGATCGCATTGACCTTGTCGGTCCCGGCGCTCGACTGGTTCACCCCTTGGGAATAGACCGTGACCACCTTCTCCGTCGCGGCGAAAAGCCGGTAGAAGCGGAGCAGAAGCTCTTCCGGCAGGCCGGTCGCCTCGGCGGCGCCGGCCAGGCCGCAGACCGCGGCGGCCGCCAGCGCCGCGTCGAGGCCGCTGGTATGCTCGGCGACGAAGCGCTGGTCGACTACATCGTGGCGGGCGAGATGGTCGAGCAAGCCGTCGAACAGGGCGACGTCCGAGCCGGGGGCGAGGCCGAGGTGCAGGTCCGCGAGTTCGGAGGTCGCGGTGCGCCGCGGGTCGATAGTAACCACGGTGATGCCGCGCGCCGCCTTGGCCGCGGCCAGGCGCTGGAACAGCACGGGATGGCACCAGGCGAGGTTGGAGCCGACCAGGACGACGAGATCGGCCTGTTCCAGGTCCTCGTAGGTGCCGGGCACCGTATCGGTGCCGAAGGCGCGCTTGTGCCCCGCGACCGAAGACGACATGCAGAGCCGGCTGTTGGTATCGATATTGGCCGAGCCGATGAAGCCCTTCATCAGCTTGTTGGCGGCGTAATAATCCTCGGTCAGCAATTGGCCCGAGACATAGAAGGCGACCGCATCCGGCCCGTGTTCGGCGATCGTCCCGGCGAAGCGGCGGGCGACATGGGATAGGGCAAGGTCCCAGGTCGCCCGCGCGCCGCCGACCACCGGATAGAGCAGCCGGTCGTCGAGCGAAAGGGTTTCGCCGAGGGCCGATCCCTTGGAGCACAGCCGGCCGAAATTGGCCGGATGTTCGGGATCGCCCGCGATCGCCACCGTGCCGTCAGGCCGCGACGTCGCCAGGACACCACAGCCGACGCCGCAATAGGGGCAGGTGGTGCGGGTCGCCGTCATGGTCAGCGCAGCGCCGAAAGGTCGATCAGGATGCGGCCGGCTTCGGTGCGCAGCGGGATCACGGGCGTACAGCCCGTGTCCGCCCCGCGCGCGGCGCCAGTCGAAAGATCGATCACCCAATTATGCAGCGGACAGGCGACGCCATCGTCATGCACGATGCCCTGGCTGAGCGGCCCGCCCTTGTGGGGGCAGCGGTCGCGCAGGGCGAAGAGCGTGCCGGCGGCGGTGCGGAAGACGGCGATGTCGCCCTTTTCCGAGGTGATGACGCGAGCGCCGCGCAGCGGCACGTCTTCGACCGTGCCGACGTCGATCCAGAGTTCCGCCATGGCGTTCATTCCGCTGCCTCCAGGGTTTCGAGCCGGGCCAGGGGGCGGAATTCATGGGCTTCCGCACCCGCGACCCGCTCGGCCCAGGGATCGACCTGGGCGAATTGCTGCGAGAAGACGAAGCGGGCGAACAGCGCCTTCCGCTTCTCGACATCGTCCAGCACCTGGGCGCGGATCGAGTCGACGCCGACCCGTTTGGTCCATTTGTAGATACGCTCGAGGTAACGCGCCTGCTCGCGGTAGGCCTGGAGCAGGGCGACGATCACCTCGAGCGCCTCGTCCTCGGTATCGACATGGCCGAGCACTTCGGTCCCTTTGATGTCGAGCCCGGCGGCCCCGGCGAAATGGATGTCGTAACCCGAATCGACACAGATGACGCCGATGTCCTTGCAGGTCGATTCGGCGCAGTTGCGCGGGCAGCCGGAGACACCCATCTTCACCTTGGCCGGGGTCCAGGAACCCCAGGTGAATTTCTCGATGCGGATGCCGAGGCCGGTCGAATCCTGGGTGCCGAAGCGGCACCATTCGGAACCGACGCAGGTCTTCACCGTGCGCAGCGCCTTGCCGTAAGCATGGCCGGAGACCATGCCGGCGGCGTTGAGATCGGCCCAGACCGCGGGCAGGTCCTCCTTCTTGACGCCGAGCAGGTCGATCCGCTGGCCGCCGGTCACCTTGACGGTCGGAATGGCGAATTTGTCCGCGACGTCGGCGATGGCGCGGAGTTCGGCTGCGGTGGTGACACCGCCCCACATGCGCGGCACCACGGAATAGGTGCCGTCCTTCTGGATATTGGCGTGGACGCGCTCGTTGATGAAGCGCGACTGGCTGTCGTCCTCGTATTCCCCGGGCCAGGCGGCGAGCAGGTAGTAGTTCAGCGCCGGCCGGCATTTGGAACAGCCGCAGGACGTCTTCCATTCCAGTTCCTGCATCACCGCAGGCACGGATTTCAGCCCCTTGGCCAGGATCAGGCGGCGCACGTCGTCGTGACCCAATGTGGTGCAGGCGCAGATCGGCATCACGGCGGCGCGGGCGAATTTCTCGCCCAGCGTGAGCTGCATCAACTGCTCGACCAGGCCGGTGCAGGAACCGCAGGAGGCGGAAGCCTTGGTATGGGCCCGTACCTCGTCCAGGGTGGTCAGGCCCTTTTCCGTGATGGTGCCGGTGATCTTGCCCTTGCACACGCCGTTGCAGCCGCAGATCTCCGCCTCATCCGGCAAGGCTGCAACGGCCGCCATAGGGTCCAGGGCGGCACCACCGACGAAAGCCTGACCGAAGATCAGCGTGTCGCGCATCTCGGTGATCGGCGCGCCCTTGCGGAGAAGATCGAAGAACCAGCCGCCATCGGCGGTCTCGCCATACATGACGGCGCCGATCAGGCGCTCGTCCTTGATCACCAGGCGCTTGTAGACGCCACGCGCGGCATCGCGCAGCACGATCTCCTCGCGGCCTTCACCCTCGGCGAAATCGCCGGCGGAGAAGAGGTCGACGCCGGTCACCTTCAGCTTGGTCGAGGTGACCGAGCCCTCATAGGCGGCGGAAGCGTCGCCCGCGAGCTGCGCCGCTACCACCTTGGCCATTTCGAACAGCGGCGCCACCAGGCCGTAGCATTGGCCGCGATGCTCGACGCATTCGCCGACCGCGAGGATCGCCGGGTCGTCGGTCCGCATGTGGTCGTCGACCAGCAGGCCGCGGTTGACCGCGAGGCCGGCGGCTTTGGCCAGCGTCGCGTTGGGCCGGATGCCGACCGCCATCACCACGATGTCGGCCGCGATTTCGGTGCCGTCGTCGAGTCGGACGCCGGTCACGCGGCTCTCGCCCAGGATCGAATGGGTATTGGCGCGGGTGATCACCCGGATCCCACGGGCTTCCATCGCCTGCTGCAGCAGGTGGCCGGCGGCGACGTCGAGCTGGCGCTCCATCAGGGTCGGCATCAGGTGCAGCACGGTGACCTCCATGCCGCGCATCTTGAGGCCCGCCGCAGCCTCGAGGCCGAGCAGGCCGCCGCCGATGACGACGGCCGAACCGCCCTTCTCGGCGGCGGCCAACATGGTGTTGACGTCGTCGAGATCGCGGTAGGCGACCACGCCGGGCAGCTTGTGCCCGGGCACCGGCACGATGAAGGGCATGGAACCGATGGCGATCAGCAGCTTGTCGTAAGGGGCGACCGTGCCGTCCTTCGCGGTCACGGTGCGCGCCGCGCGGTCGATCGCGACGATCTCCCTGCCCTTGACGAGATCGATGCCACGGCCGGCATACCAGGCGTCGTCATGGGTGACGATCTGCTCGAAGGTCTTTTCGCCCGAGAGCACGGGGGAGAGCAGGATGCGGTTGTAATTGACCCGGGGCTCGGCCCCGAAGACGGTGATTTCGTAGGCGCCGGGGGCCTGCTCGGTCAGGTGCTCCAGCACCCGGCCGGCGGCCATGCCGTTGCCGACGACGACGAGGCGTTCGGTCATTTCAGGCGGCCTCCACCTTGTTCATGGCATGGCGCGCGTAGAGGAATTCCATCACCGCGGCGCGGGCCTTCACGTAACGGGGATCGTCGGCCAGGGTCAGGCGGTGGCGCGGGCGGGGCAGGTCGACGGTCAGAATCTCGCCGATGGTGGCGGCCGGGCCGTTGGTCATCATCACGATCCGATCGGACAGCAGCACCGCTTCGTCGACGTCGTGGGTGATCATGATCACGGTGTTGGCGAGGCGGGCCTGGATCTCCATCACCTTGTCCTGGAGCTGCGCCCTGGTCAGCGCGTCGAGCGCGCCGAAGGGTTCGTCCAGAAGCAATACCTTGGGTTCCATCGAGAGGGCGCGGGCGATACCGACGCGCTGCTTCATGCCGCCCGAAATCTCGCCGGGCTTGCGCTCGACCGCATGACCCATGCCGACGAGGTCGAGGTTGTGCAGCACCCAGTCGCGCCGTTCGGCCCGGCTCTTGGTCTTGCCGTGCACCTTGTCGACGGCCAGCTTCACATTGTCGTAGACCGAGAGCCAGGGCAGCAGCGAATGGTTCTGGAACACCACCGCGCGCTCCGGCCCCGGTTCCTTCACTTCGCGGTCTTCGAGCAGGATCGCGCCGGTCGTCGTTTCCAGCAGGCCGGCGACCAGGTTGAGCAGGGTCGACTTGCCGCAGCCGGAATGGCCGATGATCGAGATGAACTCGCCCTTGGCAACCTTGAGGTCGATGTCGCGGAGCGCCACGAAGGGGCCGCGTTCGGTCTCGAAGCTGACGCCCACCTGTTCGATCGAGAGATAATTGCCCATGATCCGTCTCCTCAGGTGCGGGTGGTGCCGGCGACCATGTTGCCGAGCGCGCCGATCAAGCGGTCGAGCACGAAGCCGACCAGGCCGACCGCGATCAGGGCGACGATGATTTCGCTGATCAGCGAGGAATTCCACGCGTCCCAGATGAAGAAGCCGATGCCGACGCCGCCGATCAGCATCTCGGCCGCGACGATGGCGAGCCAGGACAGGCCGATACCGATGCGAAGCCCGGTGAACATGAAGGGCACGCTGGCCGGCAGCATGATCTTGAAGAAGAATTCCGGGCCGGAGAGGCGCAGCACGCGGGCGACGTTGCGGTAGTCCTGCGGGATGTTGCGGATGCCGACCGCGGTGTTGAGGATGATCGGCCAGATCGAGGTGATGGCGATCACGAAGATCGCGGAGGGATTGGCGGCCTGGAAGGCGGCCAGCGAGAGCGGCAGCCAGGCCAGCGGCGGCACCGTGCGCAGCACCTGGAAGATCGGGTCGAGTCCGCGGAAGGCGAGGCTCGACTGGCCGATCAGCACGCCGAGCAGGACACCGAGCACGGCCGAGATGGTGAAACCTTCGGCGACCCGCGTCAGGCTCGCCGTGATCTGCCAGAACAGGCCCTTGTCGGTGCCGCCGTGGTCGAAGAAGGGATCGGAGATCAGGTCCCAGGTGTCCGTCACCACCTGGCTCGGCGCCGGCAGCGGTGCATGGCCACCCCGGCACAGAAGCTCCCACAGGCCGAGCAACAGCACCAGCATGACCAGGGGGGGCAGGACGGCGGCGAGCCGCCGACGCAGCCAGCGCAGCACCGCCGCGCGCTCGATCTGGATCCGGCGGAAGGACCGCAGGGTCGGAAATTTGCTCATGGTTTCGGTCTGCACGGTCATGGGCTGTGCCCTCCTCAGACGGCCTTGATGGCGAGGCTCGCCAGATATTCCGCGGGGTTTTCGGGGTCGAAGCTCTTGCCGTCGAAGAAGGTCTCGACACCGCGCGAGGTACCGGCCGGCAGGTCGGTGACGCCCAGCGTCTTGGCCGCGTCGAGCCAGAGGTCCTGGCGGTTCACCTTGGCGATCAGGGCCTTGGTGTCGAGATCGCCCGGCTGGTAGCCCCAGCGGATGTCTTCGGTCAGGAACCAGAGGTCGTGGCTCTGATAGGGGTAGGAGGCGTGATTGGCCCAATATTTCATGATGAAGGGGCTGTTCTCGACCTTGCGGCCGTCGCCGTAGTCGATCTCACCCTTGGCACGGCCCAGGATGTCTTCGACGGGCACCTTGAAATAGTCGCGGCCGCCGATGATCTGGCACATCTCTTCCTTGTTCTCGAGTTTGTCGCACCATTGCGCCGCTTCCTGCACCGCCATCAGCATGGCCTTGGCGGCTTTGGGATTGGCGTCGACCCAGTCGGCCCGCATGGCGAAGGCTTTTTCCGGATGGTCGGCCCAGAGTTCGCCCGTCGTGAAGGCGGTGAAGCCGATCTCCTGGCGCACGAGCTGGGCATTCCACGGCTCGCCCACGCAGAAGGCTTCCATCGTATTGACCTTCATGTTGGCGACCATCTGGGGCGGCGGCACCACGATGGTGGAGACGTCCTTGTTCGGATCGATGCCGTTGGCGGCCAGCCAATAGCGCATCCAGAGGTCGTGGGTGCCGCCCGGGAAGGTAACCGCGCACTTCACTTCCTTGCCCTCGGCCTTGGCCTTGGCGAAGGCCTCGCGCAGCGCATCGGCCTTGGTGGTCACGCCCATGCCCTTGTAGGCGGCGGCGACCGAGATGCACTGGCCGTTCAGGTTGAGACGCGACAGGATATACATGGGAACCGGGATGTTCCCCTTGGTGACCCGCCCGGTCGAGATCAGATAGGGCATCGGGGTCAGGATATGGGCGCCGTCGATGCCGCCGCCGGCCGAGCCGAGTTCGATGTTGTCGCGCGTCGCCCCCCAGGAGGCCTGCTTCTGCACGGCGACGTCGGTCATGCCGTATTTGGCGAAGAAGCCCTTCTCGCGGGCGACGATCAGGGGCGCCGAGTCGGTCAGCGCGATGAAGCCGAGGGTCGCCTTCGCGGTCTCGGGGCCGGCCGTCTCGGCGAAGACGCCGGCCGGAAAGGCGCTGTTCACGGCGCCGAGGAGGGCGGTGGTGGCGGAAGCCTTCAGCAGGGTGCGGCGGGTGATCTTTTGCGTAACCACAGTCTTCACGTGAACTCTCCCTGACGATTGAATGAAAAAGGCCGCGCGACAGGAGACGAAACCCGGAGGGGGGGAGTCGGATCTGTCGGCGGCCTTGCCGTGAAGCCCGTCGATGGACTTCTATGAAACTGGATGCCCGAAGGCGGATGTCGAAGCGCCGGAGGCGGTGCGCGGCGGTAATCCGCCCGGTTGCACGCGCTGTTTCCGACACCGGCCGACCGTCGTTGGTCCGGCCTCGTCGCGGCGGACCATCGTTGGCCCGTTCGTTCCGATTACAGCAGGAAGCGTGCCAACGGGCGCGCACCCGGGGCGATCAGGAAAATCAGGCACTTGGCGCGGGCGCTTGGTGCCCTCGCGGGCGGCAGTGCCGCCCATTTCACCACGGGGGTGGCGAAAATTTGTGCAGTGCGATGGATTCAGCCTTCGAGCGGACCGGGGCCCTTGATCTCGAAGCTGGCGACATAATCCTCGATCAGGTCGGGGTCGAAGACGCGGCCGTCGAAGAAGCCGTCGGGGCCGAGGAAGAGCCGGCCGCTCGCCGTGGCGACCGGGGTTTCCATGGTCAGCGTGCCCTCGACCTTGGCGCTGGCGTTGGGCAGGGCGACGCCGAGCGGGCCGAGGGCGCGGCGGTAGATGTCCGGCCGGACCGACTTCCGGGCGATCTCCAGGGTCTGGGGCGTCAGTTCCGCCTGGCCCCAGCGCACCATCTGGGAAAAGAACCAGAGGCCGTGGGAAATCCACGGGAAGGTGGCGGCGCGGCGCGAGAAATAGCGGAATTCCGGGACGAGCTGGGGCTGCCCGGCGCCGAGGGCGATGCGGCCGGTCAGGCCGGCCATCAGGGTCGAAGGGGCGACGTCGAGATAGGTGGTGGACGACAGGAGGTCGACGATCGCCTCCGCGTTCTTCGGCGAATCGGCCCAGACCGAGGCCCGGTGCATGGCGCGCAGCAGGGCGCTGGCCGCCTCCGGATTTCGCTCCGCCCAGTCGAGCCTCATGCCCAGGACCTTTTCGGGGCTGGAGCGCCAGATCGCCGTCGTCGTGGTCGCGATATGGCCGACCCCGGCGACGACCGAGGCGCTGTTCCACGGCTCGCCCACGCAATAGCCGTCGATATGGCCGCCAGCCAGGGCGTCGGACATATAGGGCGGCGGCACCACGGTGAGGGCGATGTCGTGGCGCGGGTCGATGCCGACCGCGGCGAGCCAGTAACGCAGCTCGTAATTGTGGCTGGAGTAGGGGTGCACCACGGCAAAGGTGAGCCGCGGCAGGCCCGCCGCCTTGCGTGCTTCCACGACCTGGCGCAGTGCCGTCGCCATCAGCATGGGATCGCCGCTGTTGTCGGCGCCGGCCAGCGTCATGCCGTGCCAGACCGCGTTGGAGACGGTGATGGCATTGCCGCCGAGGCCCATGCACATGGGCGTGATCACGGCGCCGCCGAGCGGGGTCAGCCCGAGCGAGGCGGCGATCGGCATGGGCGCCAGCATATGGGCGACGTCGAAATGGCCGAGCGCCACCCGGTCGCGGATATTGGCCCAGGAATGTTCGCGCACCAGGACGAGGTCGATGCCCTCCTCCTCGGCGAAACCCTGAGTCTTGGCCAGGATCAGGATCGCCGCATCGAGCAGCGGGATGAAGCCGGCGCGGATGGTGACGGTCGGTGCACTCGCGGTCATGGCTTCCCTCCAGACAGCAGGTCTTCTGCCGTCACGACACTCTGGGCAACTTCGGCGATCCGCCGGTTCTCGTTCATCGCGGTCCGCCGCAGCAGGGCGTGGGCTTCGGATTCGGCGATGCCGCGGCGGCGCATCAGGATGCCTTTGGCGCGGTCGATCACCTTGCGCTCTTCGAGGGCGCGGCGGGTCTTGTGCAATTCTTCCCGCATGCGGGCGAAGGCGTTGAAGCGGCTGATCGCCGTTTCCAGGATCGGTTTCACCCGGTCCTTCTTCAGCCCGTCGACGATATAGGCGGACACGCCGGCATCGATCGCCGCTTCGATCATTTCGCGGTCGGAGCGGTCGACGAACATGGCGATCGGCCGGGCGATGGCGCGGCTGACCACGAACATGTGTTCGAGCACGTCGCGGTTCGGATTTTCGAGGTCGATGAAGACGACGTCCGGGTCGGCGTCGACGATGGCGCGCACCGTGGGCCGTGTCTCGGTCAGGACCGTGATATTCGTGAAGCCGGCTTCCCGCAGCCCCTCCTCGATCACCGAGGCGCGGATGCGGTTGTCATCGATGACCAGGATGCGTAGGTCCGAATCGCCGCCCAAGCGTCACCATTCCGTCAGAATCGACATTTCCCTCTCAGGATCGACGGTTGCGCTGCACTGCGCAACCGTCTCCATGTCATTCTTCCGGGCAATAGGCGGCCAATTCGTCGGCGTCGAGTTTGCCGTCGTGGTTGGTGTCGAGCTTGGCGAAGCGTTCCTTCACCCTGGCTGCCAATTCTCCTTCGGTGACCCGGAAATCCAGGTTGGCGTCGGCGGCCATGACCGGATCGGGAATCCCGCGCAGCGCGAAAGTGTTGCCGCCGGGGTGCAGGGTCTCGCGTTTCTGGGTCGGATCGGCGCCGCCCGAATGGCCTTCCTGACGGATGACTTGGTCGGCATAGGCGGCAGGTGCCGTCTTGTCGCGGTAAGCGGTCAGTTCCGCCGGCGTCACGAAGTGATCGTGGTTGGTGTCGATCTCGGCGAACAGGGCGGTGGCATCGCCCAGGGCTTCGTCGAGCTCGAGCAGGTCGTCGCCGTTCTTGTCGGCCGTCTTGAGCCAGGACGCCGTGACGTCCGGGCATTCGGCCTTGGGGTCGCTGCTCAGGATGCGGCCCGCCAGGCTGGTCGGTGGTGCGTGGTGCGTGGTTTCGGTCGCTCTCATACCGGGCGGCGGGCCATGGCGGACGGGGCCGTCGTCGCCGCAGGCGGCGAGAAGGCCGAGCGGCAGGACCAGGGCGGCGACAGAGAGACGAAGGGACGGCGAGCAGACCTGCATGGCGGTTCCTCGATTCGCAGGAGCGACATGGTTTCACGTCCGCCCTGCCGTGCCATCGACGAAAATGCCCCGGCCTGAGGGCGGCCGGGGCATCGCGACGGGTGCCTTACTGGGCCTGGGGCGCGTCGGGGGGCGGCGCGTCCGGCGCCGGGCCGTCGGGCGGGGGCACATCGGTGCCCCGCCCATGGTGCCGGTGATCCGGGCGATAGCCGGCCGCCATCGGGCCCCCATGTCGCGGACCATCGAGGATCTGCTTCTGGGCGTCGCTCAGCGTCGGGTAGAGCGCGGCGAGCGCCGGCTGGGTCGCCTTCAGGTTCTCCAGTTGGGCGGTCAGCATGGCGATCCGGCTCGCCTGGCGGTCGACCAGGGAGGGCCGCGCCGCCGCACCATCGGCCTTCGGCACCGCGGCGAGGCAGGCGTCGCGGGCCTTGGCGTCGGCCGCCTGGGCGGCCGCCTTATAGGCCTGCCACAGCGACTTCTGGGCATCGGTCGGCGCCAGCCGGGTTTCGAGATAAGTGACGCGGCTGACGTCGCGGGCATAACGGTCCTGGCAACGCTCGGCCATGGCCTCGGGCGTCGGGGGCGTGCGGCGGGCGGCCGGATGGGACTGCGGGGCGGCAGCATCGGCCGCGAGAGCCGTCCCGGCGCCGAGGGCGACGCTTCCCAGCGCCGCCAGCAGGCCGAAGGCCGCTAGTTTGCCTCGATTCATTGTGGTGATCCTTCTGATCGGTTTCGTCTCGTCGCGACACCGATAAGAACGGACCACCCCTGGTTTTCCTGCGCTGGCTCAGGTGGCAGCGCGCCACACCACCAGGAAGATCACGGCGCCCAGCACCGAGATGCCGATCGAGCGGAAGTCGAGCGAAGTCGCCTCGCCCCAGCCGATTCGGGTGCCGATATAGCCGCCGATGAAGGCACCCACGATGCCGACCAGCGTGGTCCAGATCAGCCCACCGCTGTCGTGGCCGGGGACCAGGAATTTGGCGACCAGGCCTGCGATGAGGCCCAGAACGATCCAGGAAAGCCAACCCATGACGATCTCCTCGTTTGCGGGGTATCCTCACTATAAGGCAATCCCCGCCGCACAGGTGGTTCCCCGGTAACGCTCTTGCAAGCCGGCGGTCTTCGGCCATCATGCGGGCATGAGTGTGCGGCCGATCCTTCGCATGGGACACCCCGTCCTTCGCCGCCGGGCCGATCCGGTGGGCGATCCGACGCGCCCGGAGATCGCCGCCCTGGTCGAGGACATGGTGGAAACCATGCAGGCCGCCCATGGCCGCGGCATCGCCGCGCCGCAGATCGGCGTGTCGCTCCGCCTGGTGGTCTTCCACGCCCCGCTCGGCGACGAGAATGCCCGCGGCATCGAGGATGCGCCCCTGACCGTGCTGGCCGATCCCGTGATCGAGGTGCTGGATCCGGTGATGGAGAGCGATTGGGAGGGCTGCCTCTCGGTTCCCGGCATGGCCGGCGTCGTGCCGCGCGCCCGCGCCATCCGCTACCGCGGGCTGGACCTTTCGGGCCAGCGGGTGGAGCGTGTCGCCCACGGCTTCCACGCCCGGGTGGTGCAGCATGAATGCGACCATCTCGACGGCATTCTTTATCCTCAGCGGATGGCGGATATCGGCACGCTCCGCTTCCTGGACGACGAGAGTTTCGAGGACTGACTTCATGATGGCCGACACCGCCGACGACCTGGGCCAGCGCCTGCTCGACGAAATGCTGCCCAACGTGCCCTTCGACGGCTGGTCGGTCGCCGCCATCAGCAATGCCGCCAAGGCGCTCGGGGTCGATCCGGCGCTGGCCCGGAACGCCTTCCCGCGCGGCCCGGCCGATGCCATCGCGCTGCATTCGGCAAGGGCCGACCGGCGCATGGTCGAGGCGCTGCAGGCGGCCGACCTCGCCCGCCTGAAGATCCGCGAGAAGGTGGCGCTCGCCGTGCGCAGCCGGCTCGAACAGGCGGAGCCGGAACGGGAAGCGGTGCGCCGCGCCGTGCAGTTCCTGGCCCTGCCGCCCGGCGGGCCGCTCGCCGCCAAGCTGCTCTACCAGACCGTCGACGCGATCTGGCAGGCGATCGGCGATACGTCGACCGATTTCAGCTTCTATTCGAAGCGCGCGATCCTGGCCGGGGTCTATTCCGCGACCCTCGCCTATTGGCTCCAGGACGACAGCGAAGGCCGGCACAAGACCTGGGAATTCCTCGACCGCCGGATCGGCGACGTGATGACGCTCGGCAAGCTGCGCGCCCGGCTCGATCCCCTGCTGAAGAACCTGCCGTCGCCGGTCGAAGCGCTGGAGCGCCTGCGCCGGGCGATGGACGACCGGCGCTCTTAAGGTCCCTCGACGGCCCGCTTCAGGGCCGTGATCGCCGCCTCGACATCGGCGCCGGCGGGCAGCAGGCGGGTGACATGGCCCATCTTGCGCCCGGGCCGTGCTTCCGCCTTGCCGTAGAGATGCAGGTGGGCGCCTTCGGCCAGCAAAAGCCGTGCCCAGGCGCGGGCGTCGTCGCCGATCAGGTTCAGCATGATCGAGCGCCCGCGGGAAATCGGGCAGCCCAGCGGCAGGCCCAGCGCCGCGCGCGCCGCCTGCTCGAACTGGCTGGTCTCGGCCCCCTCGATGGTCCAATGGCCGGAATTATGCACCCGGGGCGCCATCTCATTGACCAGCAGCCGCCCGTCGCCGGTGACGAAGAATTCGATCGCCAGCACGCCGACATAGTCGAGCGCGATGAGGAAATCATGGGCGATGGTCTGGGCCAGCAGTGACAGGGCCGGGGTCAGCAGGGGCGCCGGGGCGATGCTGACATCCAGGATATGGTGGCTGTGGCGGTTCTCGACCGGATCGAAGACCGCGACATCGCCGCCCAGGCCCCGGGCCGCGACCACCGAAATCTCCGCGACGAAATCGACGAAGCCTTCGAGGATGGCGGGGGCGCCCTTCATGGCGGCGAAACCGGCATCGACATCGGCCAGCGTCCGGATGATCGCCTGGCCCTTGCCGTCATAGCCGAAGCGCCGGGTCTTCAGCACGGCGGGCAGGCCCAGGGTCGCGATGGCGGCGTCCAGGTCCGCCCGGCTGTCGACGGCGCGGAAGGGGGCGGTTTCGGCGCCCTGGTCGTTGGCGAAAGTCTTTTCCACCAGGCGGTCCTGCGCCGTCGCCAGCGCCTTGGCGCCGGGGCGGACCGGCACCCGGGCAGCCAGGAAATCGACCGTCGCCGCCGGCACATTCTCGAATTCATAGGTGACGGCATCGACCGCGGCGGCGAAGCGGGCCAGCGCCGCCTCGTCCTCGTAAGCGGCGATGGTGGTCGCGGCGGCGACCTGGCCTGCCGGCGGATCCGCCTCCGGCCCATAGATGTGGCAGCGGTAGCCGAGGTTGGCGGCGGCGATCGCGATCATGCGGCCGAGCTGGCCGCCGCCCAATATGCCCAGGGTGGCGCCGGGCGGCAGGGCGTCGGGGCTGAGGGCGACCGGCTTCGGTGCCGCGTCGCTCATTCGACCGTCTCCGGCACGCCGTCGGTCTGGCGTTTGCGGAAGTCGACCAGGCGGGCGTCCAGCGCGGGATCGGCGAGCGCCAGGATCGAGGCCGCCAGCAGGCCGGCGTTGATCGCCCCGGCCTTGCCGATGGCGAGGGTGCCGACCGGCACGCCGCCCGGCATCTGCACGATCGAAAGAAGCGAATCCTGCCCCTTCAAGGCATGGCTCTCGACCGGCACGCCGAGCACGGGAAGGTTGGTCAGCGAAGCCACCATGCCGGGCAGATGGGCGGCGCCGCCGGCCCCGGCGACGATCACCTTGAGGCCGCGGGCCTTGGCTTCCTTGGCATAGGCGAACAGCCGCTCGGGCGTGCGGTGGGCGGAGACGACCTTGGTCTCGTAGGGGACACCCAGGCTGGCCAGGGTTTCGGCGGCATGGGTCATGGTCGGCCAGTCGGAACGGCTGCCCATGATGATGCCGACCACGGGGGAAGGATTGGTCATGGCGATCAGGCTATGATGTCGGGCAGGAGCTGGCTGTTCAGCTTCAGGATCTGGTCCTTGAGCTGGAGTTTGCGTTTCTTCAGGCGCTGGACCTGAATCTGATCGAAGGGGGGATTGGCGCTCAGGGCATCGATGGCGGCATCGAGATCGCGGTGTTCCTGCGTCAACTCTTTCAGCTTACGCTGCAGTTCTTCCTCGTCCACCATGCCCGATGCTGTCCCCACAACGGAAAGAGGGGCTTTATATCATGTCTGGCCGCGACCATGAACGCTTCTGACATGCCGGCCGCGACAGAATTCTGGGCCTGGTCGCTGGCCGTCTACGGCCGCCCCGGGGGCGCCGAGACCTGCCTTCGCCTGCAGGACGAGGCGGGGCTGGACGTCAACCTGGTGCTCCTGCTCCTCTATCTGGCGGCGACCGGCCGCCGGCCGCTCGGCGCGGCCGAAGTGGCGGCGCTGGACCGGGCGGTGGCGCCCTTCCGGCTCTATGCCCTGGGCCCTGCCCGGGCGGCGCGTCGGGCCTTGAAGGCGCAGGGCGGCCCTCCTTACGCGGCGGCCAAGGCGGCCGAGCTCGATCTCGAACGGGAAGCGCAGCGCCAATTGGTCGCCGCCCTGCCGGCCCTCGCCCCGGACGCCCGCCCGGCCGAGGAACTGGCCGGCCTCAACCTGGCCGCCTATGGCGTGACCGAGGATTATCGATCGATCGCTAAAAAAATTCTGCCGGTGCCGTAACCTCGGCTCCGGCCTTCGCGAACCATCAGACGGAACCGATGAAGTATCGGCGCCGGCCGGTGGCAGGTTGTTCTGCGGCCGGTCTCGTTCCCCTGACCGGAGCCTGACATGACCAAGACCAGCATGACCCTCGCCGCCGCTGCCGCCGCCCTGTTCTCGGCCGGCGCCATGATGCTCTCGCCCGTCGCCGCTTCGGCGGCCGGCGTGCACTGCATCGGCGGCAACGCCTGCAAGGGCCAGAGCGCCTGCAAATCCGGCAACCACGAATGCAAGGGCCTGAACGCCTGCAAGGGCCAGGGCTTCGTCGAACTGCAGGACGAGTCGGCCTGCAAGGCGGCCGGCGGCCACGTCGGCTGAGGCCGAGGCGCGACGGCGGCAGGGACCACGCCCCCCGGTCCCTGCCACACCGTGGCGTCGCGGAAAGGGGCGTGTCTGCCCCGCATCGCCCCTTTCCGCCACCGCCCCTTCATCAAAGCCGCCGATTGCCGGAGGCATTCATGCGCTTCATCTTGGCGGCCGCCGCGCTGGCGGCCCTGGCCGGTACTATAACGCCTGGTGATACGGCCCGCGCGGCCACGCGGCCGGTCGTGGTGGAATTGTTCACGTCCCAGGGCTGCTCGTCCTGTCCGCCGGCCGACGACTTCCTGCGCGAGCTCTCGGCGACGCGGGCCGACGTGCTGCCGCTCGCCTTTCACGTGACCTATTGGAACAGCCTCGGCTGGCGTGATCCCTTCTCGCTCGAGCTCGGCACCGAGCGCCAGCGCCTCTATGCGGCACAGCTCGGACTGCGCCAGATCTATACGCCGCAGATGGTGATCGACGGCCGCTTCGACGCGGTCGGCTCCGACCGGCCGTCGGTCGGCGACGCGATCGCCCGGGCCGCGGCCGAAGACGAGACCATCCCCGTTACCGTAAGCCGCGACGGTGCCGGGATCGTGACCGAAGTCGCCCCGGGCAGCGCATTCGGCGTGGTCTTCCTGGTCGGTTACGACCGCCGGCACGAAACCGCGATCGGGCGGGGCGAAAACGGCGGCCGTACCCTGGTCGAAGCCAATATCGTGCGCAGCTTCCAGTCCATCGGCCGTTATGACGGTGCCGCGCTGAAACTCCGCCACGCACTGCCGGCGGGCGAGGCAGCCGCCGTCCTGCTACAGCGGCCGGACGGCGCCATCGTCGGGGCCGCCCGGCTGGAGTGAGCCTGGTTACACCGCGCCGCCGGCACCGGCCAGGAAATGGGCGAAACTGCCGGCGTAGCTGCGGAACACCGCGAGGTCGAAGGTCGGCGCATCGTCGACCTGCCACAGGATCGTGCCCATATGCTCGACCTGGGTGACCGCGGCGCCGCCCGGGCCGAAGACCGCGGGGTCGAGGTCGATGGCGACGCCCTTGGCCAGCAGCTCGAAAACACCGGGGCCGGAAAGGCGCAGCACGCCGTAGCCGTGCGACTGGTCGACGACCGCGGCGCAGCCTTCCAACAGGCCGGCCAGGCGCGCCGGCAGTTCCGGATCCTCGGCGACGGCGAGCCAGGTGGACGGCCCGGTCGCGACCAGGCGAAAACCTTCGGCGAGCGAACAGCGCGGCCCTTCCGCGAGATCGAGGCCGAATGCCTCCTTCAGGCGGCGGCCGACCTCGTCCCTGCCGCCGCGCAGCAGGGCGACATGGGCGAGGCCGAGGTTCCGGCGCTCGGTCACGGTGACGCCGGCCGGGGCGGGCAGTTCGGCAAAGGCGGGGCGGGCGGGTTCAGCCATGGAGCCGTCGTCCTTCGGGATCGTAGAACACGGGCGAGCAGACCTCGACTTCGATGTCGCCGCCGCGCACGGGATCATAGGCGCGCACCCTCTCGCCCAGGCGGGACGGGCCGCGTACCAGCAGGCCGAGGCCGATCCAATGGCCCAGCATGGGCGAGAAGGCGACCGAGGTCATGTGACCTTCGGCATTCTCGATCGTGGCTTCGGCGCCGGGGCGCAGGAAATGGGCGCCGGCACGCAGCCGGTGGACGCGGTCGACCGGCTTGAAGCCGACCAGCGCCGGCCGCGCCGGGTCGGTCAGGCCGGGCCGGCCGGCCAGCACCTTGCCGATGAAGTCCTTGCCCTTGGCCATCATCCGGCCGAGGCCGAGGTCGGCCGCCGTGGTCTGGCCGTTCAGCTCGTTGCCGGCGACATGGCCCTTCTCGATCCGCATGACGCCGAGCGCCTCGGTACCGTAAGGGACGGCGCCCAGGGCGCAGACGCGGCGCATGAAGGCGTCGCCATGACCGGCCGGCAGCGCCACCTCATAGGCCCGCTCGCCCGAGAAGGAGAGGCGGAACAGGCGGATCGGCAGCCCTTCGAAGCGGAAGGCGGTGACCCCCATGTAGGGCAGGGCGGCAACGTCGACAACGTCGCCGAACAGGCGCTGCAACAGGTCGCAGGCATCGGGGCCGGCGATCGAGAATTGGCCCCATTGCTCGGTCACCGAGAAGCAGGCGACGTCGAGCTCCGGCCGCAGCACCTGGCGGCAGAACTCTAGGTGTTGCATCACCTTGGCGGCGTTGGCGGTGGTGGTCGACATGACGTAATGCGTCTCGCCGAGGCGGGCCGTGGTGCCGTCGTCCATGACGATGCCGTCTTCGCGCAGCATCAGGCCGTAGCGCGCCTTGCCGACGGCGAGCGTCGAGAAAGTATTGGCATAGACGAAGTCGAGCAGGGCGGCGGCCCCCGGCCCCTGGATGTCGATCTTGCCGAGGGTGGTGACGTCGCAGATGCCGACGCCGCCGCGCACCGCCTTCACCTCGCGGTTCACGGTCGCCAGCCAGTCGTCCTCGCCCGGGCGGGCGTACCATTGCGCGCGGAGCCATTGGCCGACTTCGACGAAACTCGCACCGCTCTCCGCCGCGAAGTCATGCGAAGGGGTGAGGCGGCTGGGGCGGAAATGGCGGCCGCGCGCGGTGCCGCCGAAGGCGCCGATGGCGACAGGCACATAGGGCGGGCGGAAGCGGGTGGTGCCGGTCTCGGCGATGCCGCGGCCGGTCAGTTCCGCCATCAGGGCATGGCCCAGCAGGGCGGCGTTCTTGCCCTGGTCGGTCGCCATGCCGAGGGTGGTGTAACGCTTCAGATGCTCGACCGAGCGGAAGCCCTCGCGCGCGGCCAGCGCCACGTCCTTGGTGGTGACGTCGTTCTGGAAGTCGACAAAGGCCTTGCCCTTGGCGCCTTCGACCTGCCACAGCGGGCGCACGGCGCTGGCGTCGGGGCCGGCCGCCGGCACGGGCGACGGGGCGGCGCCGGCCGCTTCGGCCCCCAGGCGGAAGCCGTCGGCCAGGCAGTCGGCCAGCGACAGGTGGCCGGCGGCGGCCCCGGCGACGGCCATGCCGGGCGGCAGCCGGCCGGCGGGCACGAAGGCGGCCAGGGCCTCGTCGAAGTGGGGCTTGGCGCCCAGATGGGTGGTCAGGGCCAGGGCCGGGTTCCAGCCCCCGGCGACGGCGAGGAGATCGCAGGCGATACGCTGCCGGCCCCGCCCGTCCTGCACTTCGACGGCGCGAAGGGCGCGGCCGCCACGTGTCGCGGTGACCCGGGCGCCGGTCAGGACCTGGGCACCGGCCCGGCGCGCCACTTCGGCCAGGGCGGGGTCGACCTCGGCCCTGGCGTCGATCACGGCGGCGAGTTCGACGCCGACGGCGGCGAGATCGGCCGCGGTCTTCCAGCCGTCGTCGCCGGTGGTGAACAGCACGGCGCGCCCGCCGGGCGCCACGGCGTAACGATTGAGATAACTGCGGACGGCGGCGGCGCTCATCACGCCCGGCCTGTCGTTGCCGCCGAAGGGCAGGGTGCGTTCCACGGCACCCGCGGCCAGGATGCAGCGCCCGGCGACGATCCGCCAGAGGCGCTGGCGCGGCATGCCGGGCGGCGGTACCGGCAGGTGGTCGGCGACCCGCTCCAACGCGCCGTAAGTCTCGCCGTCATAGGCGCCGAAAACGGTGGTCCTGGTCATCACCCGGACGCTGGGCAGGGCGGCCAGCTCGGCCGCCGCGACGGCGGCCCAGTCGGCGGCCGGGGCACCGTCGATCTCCAGCCGGTCGGCGAGCAGGCGGCCGCCCAACTCCCGGTCTTCCTCCACCAGGATGACGCGGCGCCCGGCGCGGCCGGCGGCCAGGGCGGCGGCGAGGCCGGAAGGGCCCGCCCCGATCACCAGGAGGTCGCAGAAGGCATTGGCCTTTTCGTAAGTGTCCGGATCCGCCTCGCCCGAAGCCCGGCCGAGGCCGGCGGCACGGCGGATCGCCGGCTCGTAGAGCTTTTCCCAGAAGGCGGCCGGCCACATGAAGGTCTTGTAGTAGAAGCCGGCGACGAAGATGGGCGAGAACAGGGAATTGACGGCGCCGACGTCGAAGCCGAGGGAGGGCCAGCGGTTCTGGCTGGTCGCTTCGAGCCCGTCGAAGAGCTCGATCGTGGTCGCCTTGGTGTTGGGTTCGCGCCTGGCGCCGCTGCGCAATTCGACCAGGGCGTTCGGCTCTTCCGAGCCGGCGGTGACGATGCCGCGCGGCCGATGGTATTTGAACGAGCGGCCGACCAGGCCGACGCCTTCGCCGAGCAGCGCCGACGCCAATGTATCGCCCGCGAAACCCGAATAGGCCTTGCCGTCGAAGCTGAAACCGAGCGGGCGGCTGCGGTCGATCCGGCCGCCGTTCTGCAGGCGCCGGCCGCTCATGCCGGCCTCGCCAGATGGGCCGCGAAAATCTCGTGGCTCAGGGTGTCGCGCTCGACCACCAGCCATTGGCGGCAGCCGGCGGCGTGATACCAGAATTCCCGATGCCGCCCGGCGGGATTGTCGCGCAGGTAGACGGCTTCGAAGAAGGCGCGCCCGGCATCGGGCGTATCGGCCGCGGGGCGGGTGGCGTCGGCATCGCCCAGATAGGCGAATTCGGCACTGTCGCGGGGGCCGCAGAAGGGGCAGGGCAGGCGCATGGCGGGTCCGTTCGATCGGCCTTCAGCATCCGTCCCGCTCCCCCGCCGGCCATGACTGTAAGCGACAGATGCTGTCCTGTTCACGACGTCCCCTAGCCCCCGCCGGGGAATTCCATCCGCTCCACCGTCCGCACCAGGCGGACGAAGGGCGCGTCGGAGACCCTGTTGGCGCCGCGAAAGGGATCGTCGAGCAGGATGATCAGGGCCAGCACCAGGGCGATCGAGGCGGCGATCGCGGCAGTCGTCGCCAGATGCATGTCGAAACGCTCCGGCCCCAGGAGATAGCCGAAGAGCACGATGAGGGCGGCCCCGGCCACCACGTTCCACCACAGAATGGGCGGCAGCCCGGCTTCGGCGGCGCGGTAACGGCCGCGCCTGGCGTCATAGAGGGCATTCAGGTTGCGCATCATCTCGCCCGCCGCGATGGCGGTGACCGGATCGATGCCATGCAGGCCGGAGAGCGCGAGATGGACGCGGTCGAGCAATTGCCAGCCGGCGGCATCCTCCTGCCCGCCCATCATCAGGGCCGGCCATTCGTCGGCGATCACGCCTTCGGCATAGACGAAGAGATCGTGCCGGATCCTGTCCGCCGCCTCGGCCGGCAGGCCGGCGGTGCCGCGATAGAGATTGCCGACCAGGTCGGCCTCGCTCTGCACCAGGGTCTCCGCATGTTTGAAATCGTCCCACACCGCGACGGCGATGAAGGCCAGCAGCACGGCGTAGATCTTGCTGACCGCGCCGAAGGTGAGGCTCATCAGCTCGTTGTGGGAACGCCGCAAGCCGTGCGGCACCAGGAGGTGAACGGCGACATGGCCGGCGCAGGCGATCAGGACGACCCCGCCCACGATGACCAGCACCGATGCCGTGGTCGGCAGGTCGAGCAGCCAGTCGTTCACCCTGTCGATCATGCCCGTATCCCCCGCGTCGCCTCGCCTTCTGGTTCGCTCGGCCGGGGGGCGGGGTTACGGCCCTATTCCGCCTTGGGCTTGGCGGCGGGCTTGGGGCGGCTTCGCTTGCGGGGGCGGGCGGTCTCGCCCCAGCGGCGCACCGGGGCGGCGTTGAGGTCGAAGAGGTCGAGGGCGCGGCCCACGGTCTGGCGCGCGGCGTCGTCGATCGAGGTGAGATCGGCGTAATAGGCGGGCACCGGCGGCATCACCACGGCGCCCATCTCGGTGACCGCGGTCATGGAGCGGAGGTGCCCCAGGTGCAGCGGCGTCTCCCGCACCAGG